>Ga0214542_1000206_pt1 | contig 94208 bp, 59 predicted proteins | sample CNSS1metaG_FD_160096 | JGI IMG/M metagenome (GOLD analysis project Ga0214542, IMG submission 160096) | Root nodule microbial communities from cowpea collected in UCLA plant growth center, Los Angeles, California, USA - CNSS1 | ecosystem: Host-associated > Plants > Roots > Nodule | place: USA... | reverse complement strand
TGAACTACTACGTGCTATGCTTGGAGTTACCGAATTTGCATCAAGGAGGAGTATTAAAGTATAATGCAAATTCTAGAACAATCTAGAAAAATCTAAGATAGAGTTGTTGAAATGTAAAGAAACTTCTAGAGTATTGGAGAAAAGCCTAGGATAGAAAGAAAAATCAAGAACGTTCAACTATGTAGAAAAATCTAGAAGTATTTGCATTAGTTCTAGCTAGGAGTTTCTAGAATAATCTATGGGTCTATAAATACCCATGTATGCTACCATTTTGTAACATGAAGAACAACTAACACAATATCTAATACAACTACTCTCAACTACAAAATACACTTCTCCAACTACTACTTTCACACTCTACTATCCACACATTTTCTCTATCCCTTCAACTATCCCTTTAACAATTTTAAAATACTAACACAAAAGACCAAGAAGACGATCCAACATTGCAGGAGCTTCAGGGTTCTTGCTCCCTATCTCAATTGCGATCTCTTTCGCAGAGTTTGCCACCTTTGGCTAAGGTATCAAACACCCCGAGCTCAAACAATGTTTTCAAAGCCATTGGAACCACAAAAGAAACCGTCTTTTCCATGCAAAACGACAACGCATCTTCTTCTTCTTCCCTTTTCAGATACTCCTCTCTCCCATTCATAACTTTTCTACCTGATTCTAATATTTCATCCATGACAGTTCCAAAGCCTAACACACAATGGTTATATTAATTTCTGCAATGCAGTTTTCAGTTCACTGGGGATTCACCTTTTTATAGACACCAACTCATGCCAACAACATTCTTCTGTTGTTAGTCAAAATTTAGTAACATTGGTTGAGTTTTACTCTTCACTGAATGAAACTTTACTTTTAATTTTTAACGAATTCGAGTTCCAAAAGTGTCATTAAGTCAACAAAAGAAGAGTAGAAAAAATTCTCTCGGTTTGATCGATAAGTTGAGGAGTTAGATCGAGATGCTATCTTTCAGCGGAAAGTTCCTTGGTCACACTTAGATTGTTCATAGTACTTGCTAGAAGATATTTGAATCACTCTCATTAAATGAATAAACAATTTACTTTTTCTTAAAAAATATATTTAAAAAGTAATGGTAATGACTTTTACGTTTTCAATAAAAAAGTATTTTATTATTATTTATTATTTTCTTAACTAACTAGTAGTGTGTTAAAAAGTTATTGTATTAGGATAATATTTAATATTTATTTTGTTTTGAGTTTCATTGATTTTTTTTAAATAATTCTTTATAATTTAACTTAAACATGATGGACTCACTCAGACTCAGTATAGAAAAAAAAAAGACAACGCGATGGAATCACTTTAATAAAAAAATATATCATTTCAAAATTAATCACAACTTGTATTTTAGTGAGTCTGAATATATATTACTGATCCTTGTAAAAAACATAATAGCTCGTGTTCTCACTCACTTCATACGCATCATTTTTCCACGAAGCATTCTGGGTAGATTCCATTATATAATTATTATAAAATTGTGATAGTTGAAAATAAATTAGTAATTTTTAATTTAATATTTTGAGTTTACATTTATGTTTTCATTCCTAAAAATTGTGATTCAGATTAAACAGGTTAATTATATGCTAACTCTGATTGTTAGAGAAAATTACATGTCTTACGAATAATTTCTAATTTTAAAAGAATATAGTTTATTTCTTTTTGCAACAAAATTGATATTGATTAATTAAATTTATTACTGTAATTTAATTATATAAGATTTTATATATATATATATATATATATATATATATATATATATTAATTTTAAATGCGTAAGAAGTGCTATAAATTCTATCTTGAACAGTGGGATTATCAATTTTAATTATTTAAAAATTATTATAGATACTTTTCTTAAATTTAAACTTATAAAAAAATTCAAAATATTTTATTTAAACTGTGAATAGTTTCGACTACACAAGTAAATTTAAATTTATTAATATTTTAAACTTAAATTATTATAAATGTTTTATTAAGATTTTAAAAGTATTATAAATGTGTTTCAAACTTCAAATAATTATATTGAAATATTATATTCAAGTTTACTATAAAAAAAAAAAATTTCAAGTGGGGTTATTTTTGATTTCTAGGGTTTTAACCTCACTAATAGCTTTAGGGTTCTTTCTTTTCTTAGAAGCTATGAGACATGAATACGATATGTGTATCAGATACGACACATATTCGATATATCAATATATTTAGTTTGAAAATAATAGTACATGATACGTGATAGATATATGATATATAAATATTAAAATTTTGAGAAGTGTATAATAATTCTTAAAAACATAATAAATATATGATTGTTATTATATTAATCCAAATTAAAACTATATGTACTAAACTTGTCAACATAAAAACAATATAAATTATTGTTATCATAAAAGTATCACTACAAGAAAACTTTTAAATAATGACAAATATTAGTAACCAAAAACATGTTAGACATGTTAGTGACCAATTTTTTAATTAGAAATTAATTTAGAGACCAATTATTTTGGTAGCAACCTTGGTAGCTAATATTAGTGACCAATTTAGAAACCAATTCATAATAAAAACTATTTTAATTTTTAATTTAGAGACATATTATAATTTTTTGGAACTAGTTTTCAATAATTTTTAGTTTTTAAATTACTACCTTAATTGGTCACTATATAGTGACTAATTAATTTTTGTCATAAAATTGATCATTATTCAAAGATTTATTTGTAATGTACTATGATTTTATAAATTAAATATTTTATTGATAAGTATTGATAAAATATCCTAAAGTATCAAACACGAATATGTGTCAGACACGAATACGTGATTCAAGTTGAAGTGTCAGTGCATCATAGCAAGTATCACCGTAGTTAAAAGATTACCTAGAGTTCTCAGCAATCCTTGAAACTAACATAACTTACCGACGATTTTCAAAATTACCGGTAATGCTTGGAGTTTCAAACTCTCGTTACTGCCTGTGATTTAAAACCTTCATGGGATTTTAAGACCCTGTTACTGTTAAGGGGTTTTAAAACCTCGTAAATGTTTGTGGTTTTAAAATTCCCATAACTGCCATTTTAAAGCTATTTAGCTTTCTTTTGTTCTTCTTCTTAAAACATGTCGTATATTGATTAGTGTTTTTTTCTTTTTCTCAAAATATCATGGCTTGACTAAAAGTAATGGATTGAGAACGTATGTGTATTATTAGTTCCGGGTAGTAACAATGGTTTTAAAAGCACTGGTAAATTGTGCTAGTTCTAGGAATGACACTTCGAAATGAAAAAAAAATCCTAAGTAAAGTTATTAGTGAGGTTAATATCCCCAGAAACACAACAAACATTCTAAACTAAAAATAATTATTTTTTAATGTGTGTTTTTTTTATTTCAAATATTTATTCTTTAACTTTAAATATCAAAATAGTTTACGTATTAAAAATTTAGTTTTAAATTTTGAAGAAAAATAAATAAATTTAACTCAAATTTAAGAAATTAAATATAATATACAGCTAAATGGATTCTTATTCAAATAATCATACAACTAGGTACTATAGGAATTTTTAAGAACGCATTAAATTTTATTTTCTCATCAGTTACTTTGACTATTTAATAACCTGAGTTTTATCCTATTGACCGTTGTTCTTCTTGAAAATTGTATTTTGAAAAATCGAGTATCTCTTGGAAAATTGTATTTTGAAAATTCGAGTGTCTCTTTGTTCTATATTATATGTTAAGGATATAGTTTTGTCATCACAATAGTTTTCTTTGTGTGAGAAACTAATAATCAGTATTACAAATAGTTTTTCTCAATTAGAATCAAAGCTTTCCCTTTTAATAACTTTTATAATAAATGTTTAATTAAATGTTAACATAGATTGCCATGCAAAATTTTAACTCTGATTAAAAACCTTATAGAATTTTTTGAATTAAAAAAAATTCTATTTCTTATTCTGAGAAAAGTAATAATTTTCTATTCTAAACCTTAATATAATAATAATAATAATAATAATAATAATAATAATAATAAATATTGATTCTAAAATATGCGCAAAATTATATTTTAGGATCCTGTATAAATCAAATTTCACGTTTTTTTTTATTAAAAGGGACGCATATAATGAAAATTAAATTTCATTAACATTTATATGTTTTCTTGAATCTTATAAGTCAAATTGATGGAATGGAGTTCCCATTTTTCCATGGTTGTTAAGACTATAGTGGTGTTCTAATATAATGTTAGCAAAAAAAAAGGTGTTTATAAAGCTTAAGAATTAAAAAAATTACATTTTTTTATAAAGTAATTTATACACGAGTTACTTTTAATTTATAAAATGTATTATTTTATTCTTTGAAATATTTATAAAAATTTGTCCAGACGTACCATTTATTTAATATATGAAAGAATAGTCAAAATTAAGCTTTATTTCCATGAAATATATATAAATCAAATTAAAATAATTATTTTTAAATTAACTAGTCAATTACGACCACGAGTCGTGATCAGAAGTAAGCATGGTCAATCCTGAAATTCAGATTCAAATTTGATGTCTTTACGCTAACTCATTTATGAAAGTTGTATTATTTTCATAATACATGACTAAAAATGTTTTTAATTAATAGATTTTTATTTTATTTATAAAAAATATTTATTCTTTAAAAAATGAAACACTCTCAACTTTATTTTTAATATTATATGATACTAATTATTTATTTAGATATTAAATAAAAAATAAAAAAAAATCACATAATGTAATATCGAAATGTGTTATTTTAAAAGTAATATTTACATCTATGAAATATATATTATTCATTAATTCAAAATAAATATTAACATATAAACTAATTAACAAAAAATTTTCATCCAACATGAAATAACAATTTCAAATTTAATGTTCATATTTAAAAGCCAAATCGTATTTAATAAAAGAATATTCATAACTTGGAGACTCTAAATCTAATATTGCTCAAGTTAACATTGACAAATAAAATTGTAAATAAAATGGGCTTCGGCCCATTTCTTTCCTTCCATTATTCCTTCTTCGACTTTCATGCTATTTCCTTTTACATCTCTATATTTTTTTCTTTCTGCACTCTCATAAAACCTGTAATTTTCAAACTACTTCACATTAAAAACAATGAAAATCCTGCATTTTTTTTTAATTTTTTTGGATTAGATATTCTGAAAAATACCTTCTCGATTCGAAAAATATACGGTGCTATTAAGTTGTATTTAAAAAAATATATATTCCCCACATAAATATACATTTCCCAAACTTTTTTTCCAAAAGGATTACAGTACTTATTAAATACTACAACAAGTTTTATCATCTTAATTTTTTTTCTTATTTTTGTCATCTCTTTACATTAAAATATCTAAATACAATAAATTCTAAAAGTCTTATCTACCACAAGCAAAAACATTTTCTAAATTATTCTACTTATTTTTAAATAAATTAATATTTTCTAAATATTAAAATTTATTTTCTATGATTATTTTATCCTCATATAAGTTCTCAAATGGTTGTTTCGAAGAAACCTTTTTTCAAACATGTTTTCTTTCTTCTATGTGAAACCTCCACTTCTCTCTTTGCATCCCCTACTCCTCTGTCTCGTTTCACATTTTTTTCTTATGTTTCAGAAATATTTCTCTATTCTGCCACTGCATGCATTGCCAAATCAGTGCTAGAATATCTCAAACCCTAATCTCCTTTTGCCCCGCCACCATGGTAATGTCTTCGTGAAAAAAAATTGTGCAATGCACATTTTTTCGAATCAATTATTTGGATTTTGTTTTAAGTCTCTTCTTCAATACTCTTCAAAAAAAAAAAGGAGAAACTCTGTTATTTTAAACAATCATAGCATGTATATGTACTTTTTTTGTTTGAAGAACATGATCACAGATTACATTCACACATAAAAGCTTTAGTATAATACACCATGAGCTTGTTCTGTTAATTTAAAATGCATAAAAGAAACCATTAGAAATAGAACAGATGAATGAGGGACATAGAACATAGCATATTACTTGAAGAACTCCATAACCCAGTAAATGTTGACACGACATTCATGTCTGATGCCACTGAATCCAGCTTCAGTTGCCAAATCCATGAACTCTTGTTCACATCGCTCTTTCCCTCCCACGTGTTGAGTCATCATCACAACATCCATTTGTGAAACTGCCTTATAAGCGTCATTACTCTCTGCCATTTTTGGAACAACAGCTTCCACGACTATCACCTTTCCATCATCAGGAATCGCATCGTAGAAATTCTTCAACACCTTCACACACTCTTCATCGCTCCAATCATGAAGTATCCACTGCACAATGAAAAAGGTGTTGCTATAACTCATGCATCACTTTCCTTAAAATTCCTTTTTCTCTTTTATATATATTTAATAGAATGAATTATTGACATTCATCACTATGCATTTTCTATTAAAAAAGTTATCAATTATTCCACATTAAATGGTGTCCAGTTGCAAGAAATAATTTGGTTATATACATCCATCATCACCGGTGGACCCAAACCCCCCACCAACATATACAGTTACCTTCATGAAAATAGCGTCTCCTTTAGGCACATTTTCAAACATATCTCCACAAACGTGATCCACTCCTGCAATATTAGGATGCCAAAAACCTCATGGAATATATCATAACAAAGAAACTAGACACTAATGTTAATTGACAAAAAAAGTAAGTAGTTGACACTAACTATGTTATATTGTCTTGTCAAACTCAAATTTTACCAAATAACTGTGTTTAAAAGAAGTAAAAGAGCTTTTTTTTTTTTTTTTTTTTTAATTTTCCACGACCACAGGATTGGATTAGTAAGGATGATACCGGGATAGGAAGGAGCATGTTGAATGACGTGAGGCAAGTCGAAATTGATGCCATGGATATGAGGGTATTTTGAAGTGATGAAGCTAATGTTGATCCCAAGTCCACCACCAACATCCACCAACCTTTTTATGCCCTCCAAACCATTGTAGGATTCCAGAATCTTCTTCATCACCAAAGTGGTGTGATTGATCATTGCTGTGTTGAAAACTTCATTGAACCTTGAGTCCAACTTTGGATACTCAAAAGCATGAGTGCCATAAACCCTGTTGAATGGAACACCCCCTTCCCGAATTGCATCTTTCAGCTCACTCCTAAGAACGTAAAAACACATGTTATTTTAACTTGAGCATACGAAGAAACTTTCCTGGTATAATAGTTAAGCTAGAGAGAGAGAGAGAGAGAGAGAGAAGTTTAACCAGCTGTGAAGGAAGATTTTGTCATGGATCAAGGCCATCCAGGGTCCCAGTGAAACCCCATCGGAATTGCGAGCGAAGAATGTGGCGACGGGAGTGATGGTGTAGAGGCGGTGAAAGGTGGGAGGGAGACGGTGGTCGGAAACGAGGGAAGAGTGAAGAATGGAGTGAGAGGAAAGAAGAGTGAGGATACGATCTAGCATTGAGGCTGCTTGTGGGTTGGTGCAGGAAATCTTGGATGCTATGTCCTTTGCAGACAGCTTAGCACCTTCACCAGCTTCTTTCAGCACCTCAAACACACCCAGCTCCGTCGCCGATTGCAGTGCCATCGGTAGCACCACGGAGCCCACAAGCTGCATGGCACGCGAGAAGCTTTCTTCATCTTCTCTTTCTTCTTTTTCCTTCTTCTCTTCGCCGTTCAGCTTTGAATTTGGAAGGTTTGCCATCTCCACTTCAACCTGCAATCACTCACCACCTTTTACACTTTAATTTATACACACACTACTCTTCTTCTTATTCTTTTATATTTCTCCATTATATATAGAACCAGGCAATTAGGATGAAGATATGCTTAATCACAATTGTTATAGTCATACAGTTAGAACTAATTGTGTAAATATATTGTTTAAAAATGTGGTGAAATCTTTAAAATTCTGGAAAGATTTTAGGCTTAATTATTTGTTGAACCAAAGTCTATTTTCGAAAAGGTCAAAGAATAGGCTTTTATTCTTTTTAAAACCGAAGTTTTTTGTGTGTCCAAAGTTAAAATTTTAGAAAAGATACTTTCCTATTACAACATTGCACCGCCCTAAAATTTTTGTATGTCTTATGCACTTGTGAAGACTCACATTCTCTCTTTCCATTGTAACTCAATAAGCCATTGTTGGTCTCTTCTCCATGTGAAGTCCTTCTCTATTGACATTGTTGATCACCACAAAGCATCTTGTTCTCCTCTCATCTTTATTTTTATTTTGGGTCGCCATAAACCATCTTTTGTTATTTGGAGGTTTGTTTTCTTCTTTCTCACATTTTTTTTGTCTACTTAATGTTTGCTCACAAAAAGGAGACATGAACACATTTTGGTCTTCATGATAGGTTCATCATTATTGACACCTTGCTCCATTCTTTACGCCTTCTCCTTCTATTGTTCGGTCATTGCTCACACTTTCTCCTTCCATTGACCGATACATTTTTTTTGCATTCCATTGTTCAAAGCACATTCCCATTCTTTTAAATAATTTCAATTTTTATTTTATGTCACATATAAATTTAACCGAAGCATATCTATAAGAATATTCTTTGGTTAAGAACCAAAGCCTAATTTTATGTTATCATTTCTTACCTCATCTTGATATGCTTTAGTTAGAGAATAGAAATAGAACCTTCGAAAATAACTGATGCCAAATTTTTTCCTATACTAGTGTGTCTTCTCTTACTCAACCCTTACTTGAAATTTTAGTGTGAAGCACCAATTCCAAATCAGATGAATTATTATGTATTGCCCGTCCAATTTTAATGGACTTGATTTCTTTGACTGAAATGAGCAAATATTCTTTCATCTTAATGTCATACATATTAATCTTGTTATATTGGAAGAGATATTTGATATTATCGGTGATTCTAGTAGTAATACACAAAAAAATACATTATGAGAATAAAAGTACTAAATCATTTATGAAGTTTGTGAAAGAGTACCGTCAATTAACTAATAATTCATTTTAGGGATATTAATGACTACATTGACTATCAAGTAATTAGATGAATTAGATGAATGACAACTTTTTTGTACTATTTATTAGAATTAGTTTTCCCCTAAGTAAACATGTTTCAAATGATAAACAATACCAAAATAATACATGGAATGATAATGAATTACATGTTGGTTCAGAAAGAAACAAAATTCAAAAATTAGGGAAAACTTAAGCTAGAACAAATCAATAAAACAAAAATAATTATCATTTATGTGGTAGATTGCCTAAAATATAGGACTTGGTTTGGAAAGAACGGTAAAATTAATATTTGTGCATGTTTGAATGAAGTATTACTTAAAATATTCATATTATAATAGATTGATTTTTGGATGTACGAATTCATGTTTACGATACAGAAGAAGAATTTCTTACAATCTAGAACCAATAAGTTCAAATTAAAAATTTGTCTTCATGAAAAAATAGAGAGAAAACTTTAATGGAATTTATTTATCTTTTACACATTTCAATTTTTTTTTTTTATTTTGTTTTATTAATTTGAAATGTGCATATGGTATAATATGTTACACAACATAAGTTTGTTCTGTGAATTTAAATTGCATAAAAGCAAACATGAAACACATAAACAAAGCATTAGAAATAACAGCACATGTGGTGTGATCTACTTGAAGAACTCCATAACCCAGAAAAGGTTGACATGACATTCATATCTGATGCCACTAAATCCAGCTGCAGTAGCCAAATCCATGAACTCTTGTTCAGATCGCTCTTTCCCTCCAGGGTTTTGAGTCATCATCAAAACATCCATTTGTGAAACTGTCTTATAAGCATCGTTAGTCTCTGCTATTTTTGGAAGAATTGCTTCCACAACTATCACCTTTCCCTCATCAGGAATTGCATCATAGCAATTCTTCAACAGCTTCACACACTGTTCATCACTCCAATCATGAAGTATCCACTGCACAATTTACTTTTTGTCAAATCTCAATGAATGAGGTTGGTACAACTCATCCATCACTTTCCATAAAACTCTTTCTTCAACAAAACCTAAACAAATTTCTACCCTGCTTCCACTATTAAAAAAAGTTTCTTTTCTGCAAGAATAATTCTATGACTAAGAGTCCACTCTAAAGTTGAAATTGGGGAAAAAAAACAACAACGACCAGGCACTGGTCGTGAGAATTGAAGATGAGAAACACGTTTAAAGTTTGTATCAATTATACCAAAAACCAAATAAAGTTTGACTAGAAAGTTACAAGTTGAAACTAAAGTCAAAAAGGTGTTTCATAGAACGAGAGATTCCTCTCCCCTTTAAAATTAAATAGTACTACTTTAAAGCTAGTTTATTTTGCTACCATCCATCATCACCTACGCAACAAAAACCCCACTAACACATACACTTTACCTTCATAAATATGGCGTCTCCTTTAGGCACATTTTCAAACATATCTCCTCCAACGTGTTCCACGCCTGCAATATTAGGTAGCTTTTGCTTTTAAAACATAGCCTCATAAGAAACTAGACACTAATGTTAATTGACAAAGAAAATAAATAGTAACACTATTTATGTTATTGACTTGTAAAATTCAAATTTTAGCAAATTACTCTGTTTAGAAGGAAGAAAAAGAACTTTTTTTTTAACTTTCCACAACCACAGGGTTGGAATGTGCAAGGATAATACATACCAGGATAGGAAGGAGCATCTTGAATGACGTGAGGCAAGTCGAAATTGATGCCATGGATATAAGGATATTTTGAAGTGATCAAGTTAATGTTAATCCCAAGACCTCCACCAACATCCACAAGCCTTTTTATGCCCTCAAAACCTTTGTAGGATTCCAGAACATTCTTCATCACCAAAGTTGTGTGATTGATCATTGCTGTGTTGAAAACTTTGTTGAACCTTGAGTCCAACTTTGGATACTCAAAAGCATGGGTGCCATAGACCCTGTTGAATGGAATACCCCCCTCCCGAATTGCATCTTTCAGCTCACTCCTAACAATGTTAAAACACAGTTATTTCCCCTGAGCAAATGAAGAAACGCCCCACAATTCATAAATTAAGCCTCTTGGGAAACATTTACTTCTAATGACATGTACCTAACAATGTAATTTGTCTAAATACTTCGGAAGTTTTATAAGCAACGACCAAAAATTCCACACAGCCATAATAATTGATAATGATTATTAATTACAAATCATAGCTGGACCGATTTTACCGTCGAAAGACTAAAACTTCACTCAAATTAGATGATTATGCAGAAACCATTACCCCTTCCCCCTCCTTCGTTAACAAAAAAGAACTGATCTTTGTGCGACCAACTTTCCATCTTCATTGTTAATTGAATCGAAGAAAGTAAAGTAGTTTGGAAAGCAAAGTTTGAATAGTAAAATCTCTTTCTCCTTCCTGTCTAAATCGTATAAGCTAAAAGGGGATCCCTTGTGTAAATTGTTTGTGATGGAAAAGGAGATAAAATGATAGATAGAGGAGAGAGAGAAAGAGAAAGAGTTTAACCAGCTATGGAGGAAGATTTTGTCTTGGAGCAAGGCCATCAAGGGTCCCAATGAAACCCCGTCAGAATTGCGAGCAAAGAATTTGGCGACGGGAGTTATGGTGTAGAGCCTGTGAAAGGTGGGAGGGACAAGGTTGTCGGAAGCGAGGGAAGACAGAAGAATGGAGTGAGAGGAAAGAAGAGTGAGGATACGATCTAGCATTGATGTTGCTTCTGGGTTGGTGCAGGAAATCTTGGATGCTATGTCCTTTGCAGAGAGCTTAGCATTTTCACCCGCTTCTTTCAGCACCTCAAACACACCCAGCTCCGTCGCCGATTGCAGTGCCATCGGTAGCACCAAGGAGCTCACAAGCTGCGCGGCACGCGAAAAGCTTTCTTCATCTTCTCTTTCTTCTCTTTCCTTCTTCTTCTCTTCGCCGTTCAGCTTTGAACTTGGAATGTTTGCCATCTCCACTTCAACCTGCAATCACTCACCACCTTTTACACTTTAAATACACACACTGCTTTTCTTCTTCTTCTTCTGTATTTTTCCACTACATATATTAAACCATGGAACGAAAATGATTTATCTCAAGATAGATAGAGACGTTTCAACCAATCTTTCTCTTTTGAGAGCTTTTTTATAAAAAATATATTTTACAAATTAAAATTTTTTGTTTTTTAAAATAATAATAATATTAATAATGGTAATTATATAAAATTAATAAATTATTACAGGACGCTCTCACTTTATTTTTATTTTTTAATTTTAAAATGTAATTAAATATAAAATAGAGAATCATTCTATATTAATATAGATTTCATTGTCCTAAATAAACATATATTCCAATAAATAATATATAATTATTTTTTACTATGTTATCAAACTATACGGTAAGAACTCACTGTATGAGATATCCTCACGAGATCATTGTGTTGACTGAGAATTGGATACGGGTAGACACTCCAACGTCCAAGTTATTCAAGGTGATATAAGTGACCTCAATAATAAGAATATATTTTGATTCGAATATCAATCACCCTATATACATGTAATCCTTATTTCATCTATTTGAATAAAGTTCAAATTTGCTAATAAATGCTTCTTGTAACGACATAGAGAACTCGTTGTTACCTTTTCTAAGCTAACATAATAGTGTTAACTTTATTATCACTTACACATGGTCGATATGTTTCAGTCCAAGTTAGGCTCGATATGTCATTATGATATTGACAAAAATCATCTCAGTCCTATACAATATATTAGCCCCACAAACTTATTATTAATGTAGTTCACAATAGTTTTATGCCGATATGATCAAGATCTGATATAAGGAGCATATCCTTTACCTAAATGTATCTACCCCAAAACATTGTAAAGGTCCAAGCTAGCCTGTGTCAAGTGTATTCGAGAGACATGACGGTAAACGAAGAGTCAAAATATCACATCTATTGGATTAAAAAAATCTAACGATGGATATATTTTGAGGTAACTTTGGTTGGCACTCCCTTAAAGCTATAAATAGAGGAGTGGTAACCAAGGGGTCCCCTTATTCGATAAGCTAACATAATGGTGTTAACTTATACCAAGATTATCACCACCTACACATGGTTGATATGTTCCAGTCCAAGTTAGGTTCGATATGTTGTTGCAGTATTGGTCGAAATCATCTTAGTCCTATACAATACACTAGCCCCACATACTTGTTGTTAATGTAGTTAATAATAGTCTTATGTCGATAGGATCAAGATCTCAGACAAGGAGCACATCCTTTACGTAAACATATCCATCCCCCCTGCCCCCCCCCCCCCCCAACCCAAACGTTGTGAGGGTCCAAGTTAGCATCTGTCAAGTGTATTCGAGAGACATGATGTTTGGGCGGTGCACAAAAAATGAAAAGTCAGAATATCACATATGTTGGATTAAAAAGATTTAACAATGGATAAATATTGATGTAACTTTGGTTAGCGCTCTCTTAAAGCTATAAATAGAGGAGTGGGAACCAAAAGACCCCCTTGTTCGATAAGCTAACATAATGGTGTTAACTTTATACCAGGATTATCACCACTTACACATGGTCGATATGTTCCGGTCCAAATTAGGCTCGATATGTTGTTGCAATATTGGCCAAAATCATCTTAGTCCTACAAAATACATTAACCTCATAGACTTACTATTAATGTAGTTAACAATAGTCTCATGCTGATACGATCAAGATCTAAGATAAGAAGCGTCCTTTACCTAAACATACCCACCCCCAAAAGTTGTGAGGGTTCAGACTATCAAGTGTTTTCAAGAGACATGACGTTTGGCGGTGCATGACAAACAAAGAGTCAAAATATCACATATGTTAGATTAGAAAGATCTTATGATAGATAAATCTTGAGGTAACTTTCGTTAGTGTTCCCTTAAAAACATGAATAGAGGAGTGGGAACTAAAGGCCCCCTTGTTCAATAGCCGAGAGTGCCCTACCAAGATAAATCTAATAGTGTGTATAATCAACTATGTCGTCCTCATCTTCTATCTCTTGCAACTCCATTAATAAGTCTAATAGTATCACACTCATAATAAGGATGAAATATCAAAAGTAAACTTTTAAATTTAACTCAATATCTCAAAACCAGCTTATAAAATAATGTTTATATCTATCTATATATTGTGAATCGAACTTATCTCTAATCGATGTTGTATTTCCAAGAACTAATTTATAGCTAGTTTGCCTTTCTACCGTCCATCATCACCGAGGCAACAAAAACCCAACCACCACACTACATTTTCCTTCATAAATGTGGCGTCTCCTTTAGGCACATTTTCTAACATATCTCCCACAACGTGTTCCACTCCTGCAGTACTAGTTAGCTTTTGCTTTTAAAACTGAACGCCTTTAACAGTGCACACCTTATAGCCTCATAAGAAACTGGACACTAATGTTAATTGACAAAGAAAGTAAATAGTGACATTATTTATGTTATCGACTTGTAAAACTCAAATTTTAGCAAATTACTCTGTTTAAAAGGTGGTGGAAAAGAACTTTTCTTTTTAACTTTCCATAACCACAAACCACAGGATTGGAATGTTTTAAGGATACCCCGGATATGAGGGTATTTGGAAGTGATGAAGTTAATGTTAATCCCAAGACCACCACCAACATCCACCACCCTTTTTATCCCCTCAAAACCTTTGTAGGATTCCAGAACCTTCTTCATAACCAAACTTCACTCAAATTAGATGATTATGCAGAAACCATTACCCCTTCCCCAACCTTCAATAACAAAAAAATAACTGGTCACAAGTTTGTGCGACCAACATTCCATCTTCATTATTAATTGAATCGAATAAACTAAAGTAGTTTTGAAAGCAAAGTTTGAAAATTGCCGAGGATCAGAACTGGAGAAGTTTGAATAGTAAAATCTCTTTCTCCTTCCTGTCTAAATCGTTTAAGTTAAAAGGGGATCCATTTGTGTAAATTGTTTGTGATGGAAAAGGAGATAAAATGATAATAATAGTTAAGATAGATACAGAGAGAGAGAGAGAGAGAGAGAGAGTTTAACCAGCTGTGCAGGAAGATTTTGTCTTGGAGCAAGGCCATCAATGGTCCCAATGAAACCCCGTCGGAATTGCGAGCAAAGAATGTGGCGACGGGAGTGATGGAGTAGAGCCGGTGAAAGGTGGGAGGGAGACGGTGGTCGGAAACGAGGGAAGAGTGAAGAATGGAGTGAGAGGAAAAAAGAGTGAGAATACGATCTAGCATTGAGGGTGCTTCTGGGTTGGTGGAGGAAATCTTGGATGCTATATCCTTTGCAGAGAGCTTAGCACCTTCACCCGCTTCTTTCAGCACCTCAAACACACCCAGCTCCGTCGCCGATTGCAGTGCCATCGGTAGCACCACAGAGTTCACAAGCTGCATGGCACGCAAGAAGCTTTCTTCATCTTCTCCTTCTTCTGTTTCCTTCTTCTTCTCTTCGCCGTTCAGCTTTGAACTTGGAAGGTTTGCCATCCCTGTTATCACTCTCCAACCTTCTGCACTTTAAACTACTGCTCTTTAGAGAGCTTCTTATATAAGATATTTTTTACATATTACAAATCGGTTTAATTAAGAGAGTGTGTTATATGTTAAAATAAAAATGGAAGTTGTATATAAATAATAATAAATTATTACAGAAAACTCTCATTTTAATTTTATTTTTTAATTTTAAAATGTAATTAAATATAAAATAGAGATTTTTTTTTATGTTATCATGAATTTCATAGTCGGGAATAAACGTATTTCAATAAATAATTAAAAATCAATTTTTATAAAGTTAAAATAAATTAAAACGGTTCATATGAAGTAAATAAAGAGTGAATCTTTTATAATTAATTAAAATAATTATGAAGATTTTAATATTTTTATAATTTATTACACAGATATCTAGGAATTTAAGTCTAATTTTAGCTAATTTTTTTAAAGTAATTAAGAGTAGGAGATGTGTAAGATAATGAAAAACGTTATTATTTAAATTTGTAGCCACCTGAGTAAAACATCCAAGACAACGTGAAAAAGAATAAAAGGGTTTTTCCAGAAAAGGTTGTAGTTTATTGAATCTGGCATTTTGAAAACTTTTTCCAAGTATATGACAATGGTTTATATATAACCGTTGTGGCATAGCGGGTATAAAGGGGTTTATTTATGTGTTTATTTTTTGAAAAATAATTTTTTATTACTATATTTTGAGAACTTTCTTATAAGATATTTTTTTAAGTAATTTTTTATTTTTTTATTTTTATTTTTAATATTTTAAAATTACTTAAAAATATCATTTTTCTTTTTTTTTTCTTCCGCACTTACTGTTCTTTGTTTTCAGGTCGGTGCTGGAAGTGGTTGCCACCGCTTGTGACTGTCAATGACCGCGCTAGTCTTGACGTTGGTCCGCGTTCTTCTTCGTAGTGACCGAATACACTACCAACTGTGTTGTCCCTGCTTCTGTGACCACCCTGTGACCGAATACATACATATATATTATTAGAATTTAGATGTTTTATATAAATTTTCTAGCTTTATAATTACATCATATATCAACATTATATCATTACTTTCTTGATAATTATTAGGATGACGAGAAATCCAACAAGTATAAGTTTGATTATTTATTTTAATCTAAAAATCATCTTCACTTTCGCTTTCATGTTTAATTTATATAAAATTTTTGTCACATTCTTATTTAAGTTAAAAAACAAAAATATTTATATTCGTTAATTTCTTATTCTAAAAAAAAATAATAATTTTTTTTTACAAAAATAAAAGTCAAGACAAAAAATGTGATATTATCATATATTTAATTTATAATTTATAGAATTCATATTTTTTTTTCTATTGTCAAATGTCAAGAAATAAATTACAATTGTATAATTATAAAAAAATTATTTATCAGTGAAATAATTATATAAAAAAAATTGTACCTTATAAATAAGTTATGAAACTAAGAATTAACATTATAAATGTTTTGGATTATTTAATACATTAAAGATATTTTAATAATCAAAAATAAAACTAGTATGGAAATGGAGATAGTGAATATATACATATTTATTAAGTACTCATATTCAATTTTAAAAAATAGGTATTATTCGTATTTGTATACAATACAAGGATTTATCTACCTGCACCTCCCTTTCTTCTTTGTGCACCCTGCACCTCCCTTTGTGCACTCCCCCATGAAACCTATAATCACCAAACTACTCCTCACTAAAATTATGATAAAAAACCTTATTCCTGCCTTTCTTTTTATTATTATCTTTTAGATCGAGTATTTCATAACATTTTTCCATACAAAGAAAATGTTTTTTCGAAATACTCAATTGTAAAAGGATAAAAAAATATATTTTGGATTGAGCCTTTCATAATATATTTTCAGATGTCAAAATACTTTTTGAAACATTTAATTTAAAAAATATTTTCATATTTTCATTGGTGTTTTAGAAGACATTTTTAAAATTTAAAAATACTTTTCAGAATACTTAATTTAGAATATTAAAATATTTTTTTTAAAATAGGATTTCAAAAATATTCAAGGATCTAAAAGTACCTTGTGGAACACTTAATTTGGAATGTATTTATTAATACTTTTTGAATTGTATGTTCTGAAAAATATTTTACGATCCAAAAGTATCTTACCCAATTTGAAATATAAAAGTATTTTTTGATTAGATATTCTTAAAGAATTTTTGGATCTTGAAATATATTCCACAACACCCGAAATGTATTTTTTTATACCCTTGTCTTTTGTTGGTCATTTTTTCTTCCTCTTCATTGGCTCAAGCTTCTCCTTCCATACAAGCTTCTCCCCCTTCCTCTATATTTTTTCCTTCACCATCATCAACACAAAATCAATACTAGAATGACCAAATTTGGAGAGACCTCACAAGTGCATATAATTCATTATCATAAATGGGATAATTGTGATAAGCTCCATTATGTTTTTCACTGAAATATGTTATTGGGTGACCTTCTTGCAATAAAATCACACCTATATCAACTCTTCGGGCATCACATTCTAGTTTAATTCTATCTCTTAATTCAAGGTTCAACCCATTTAAGAACCTAGTTAGAGTGGTGTCCTCCTCTCCACAACAACCTCTTACTCACTCTCACTTCCACCCTCCATAAGAACTTCATCCTCATCCTCTCATCTATTGTAACCTTTGGCTCACCCTCACTCCCACTTTCCACATGAACTGCATCCTCACCCTCCCCCTCCAAAACAACCCCTTCCTTACCCTTACCTTCCATAATTGTTTGAATCATGTTCACACTCCCCCTCCCTTTCCACAACAACCTCAAGTTCACATTCATCTTCACCCTTATCCTCATTCATCCAATCACCCTTATTACCATCAGCCTTAGGACCAAAATATTCTAACATATGTACTATTTGAGATTCAAATACTAAGTGTACAACATACAAGTGAACTTGACCATTCAATATGACAATGTTCACCATATGACATACCCCTTTTTCATCACACAACAATTCCAATCTTCCTTCCAATATAGAACCTCCACCTACTAAATACCACATCTCCTTCATATTCTTAAGAATTGACATAATCTCAAAGTAGCTTCATATGTCTAGGTCACATGATAAAGTACTACTCTTTTCCACATATTTCAATGACCTGTCATTCACAAATTTTCCACCATGGTGAAGCACTATTTCGGAAACCGACTCGTTCATCTCAAATGATAATATATCTTTGTGAAATATGAAAATGTCCAAATAATAAATTAGAACTTACATCCCATACCACTAACATACCGAAAGACCAATTTAAAATGGAGGACCACAATCTCAACACCAAACTTTCACAGATAATGGTGGACCACCATTGTCAACCAAATGCATAAACAAGTAATGACTCAATAATCCAACTCACGTCGTTGTTGATGAAAGCTTCATATTTCACGCGAATGACACACAATTTCTAAATCGCCATCTCATCATCTTCTACCACGTACAAAAAGTTCATTATTTGTTTTTTCATTTCCTTATTTTTATTATTTTATTTATCTTACTAGACCAAATTTTCACCTCATAAAATACATATGTGCCACATCTACTAAAATTGCCTCATAAATCATGCTTAATCAATAAATGTTAACTATTTAAATGACATTAATAAAAAATACTTGATTACACAATATCATCAAATCATAACTATCCAAATAATTAATCCGATTGAATTAGCCTTTTTTATCTATTTTCTTTCTCATATGATATTTTCCGTTTTCATGCATCGTATCTTGTGAACCGATCTTGCGGGTTCATATCGAAGAGGCAATTTAGATTATAAACATCCACGAAAGGAACACAAGAAAACTTAGCACTCTGTCTCCCTCCTTCGTTAGATGCCACATGGCACCTCCTGTGCCACAAAAATGCAAAACCAAACAATATTTTCTGAAAGTTATTATGTCCACTAAGTTCGTTTTGTTTTTAAAAAATATTTCCCTAAACTTTTAATATAGAGTCATGAGCGTAGCATCTTTGTTTATTGTTAATATTTTAAAAAATAATTTTGTAGGAAAAATGTATAAAAAAAAAGTTAAATGGCAAGAGAAAATAGTGTAATAACGGCACGGCGAAGGTGGTGGTGCTCATTGAGCCACGTTGGCGGAAGAAAACGGGGCAGGAGCGAGGCACTCCGTGCGCCGGTGACTGAATGAAGCCGTTGCCACGCAACTGGAGGGCCCACATGTGACAGCTGGCGACGCTTTTACGGACTGAAAACCAAGGCGTTGAAGTTTGTGGATGAGATTTGAGTTGAGGGAAAAAGGCCCCCAAAAAACAATAATAAAGAAATTGAAAAAGAGTGAAAAAAGAAATTAGGAAAAGTGCAAGGATGTGCGTTACCTCCAGCAGCCACTAAATTCATGCCACTTGTCGTCATCCCTACAGTTTTGCTCTTCCGCACTTTAGCAGCCTCAAATTAAAACGACTACTTCGTTTTTATTAAAAAAATAAATAAAAATCCTGGGGAAATTCTAGTGGCTCAGATTGCTTCTCACTGTTCGACAGTTCGTGTGGATGCTTCTGGTTCGTTGTAGTTGAAGTCGCTCCCTAACTCTTCTTTCTTCTTCTTTTGCTACTGTTTCCGCTTCTTCTTATCTCTTCCAATTTAATTCTTCCTCTGATCCCTAAGACTCGGATTCGCCATTGCCGAAAATGAGTCCTCCGGCGAGTGTCCGGTGAAATCCATTTCTTCTTCACATGCATGATCGCTCCTGCCTCACCCATGGCTCTTTTTCAAGGTACTTTTCACCTCCTCTGTTTATTCTTTTCCAAAAGGATTCAGTTTCCCCTCTTTTTTGGTTACCGAGAAAATTTAATCACCGGAAACTGTATAACGATTGATTATGCATCTCTAAGTACTTCACTGAGTGAATTATTTTCCGGATTTGCATGAATTAACCTTCTGCTCGCTATGCTCTGTGATTAATTGTTCTCGGGCAACCAAATAGGAGTAGTGTATTTATTTATTTATTTATTTATTCACTCACAGTGACGGATTGTAATTTTGAAGTGAAAACGTGCAAGATGGAAGTGTTCCTGTGATATACTAATTGTAGTTGTTTCCGCGTTTGAAAGGTTTTGGCGCTGTGGAGTTCTTTTTGGTGAGGACCGATTAAAGAATTTTCTTTTATTCTTTCGGAGAAGCGTCTCTCTCTCTGTTGCGGTGGATTCTTAAAATTTATTGAACCCTTTTCTGTTTTTTGTTTTTCATGTCATTTCTAATCTCTATTATCCTGCGTGTGGCTTGTGAGTTGGAATACTTATTCATAGATATTATATCTGATACGAACCAGAGACGGATCTCTACCTATTGTTTTTGCTTTGTGTTTGTTTTTGCAGTAGCATCGCCTTGTCATCAGCTTCTGCTTATTTTCACCACAACGGCTTTACCATTTGCTGTGTTCCATGTCCCAAAAAACGAAAGGAGATATTCCTTTTACCCACTCCTCGTCAGGGAAGATCTGAAGCAGCGCTAGCTGCACACGTCCTCTAATGGACGCCTACTCCTCTGGAGAAGAAGTGGTTATTAAGGTATTTCAAGTTTATTGTCCTATACTAATAACGGGAAACAATGATTCCTCAAAAAGGAAATGATAAAGCTGTTATTATTGTTGTTGTTACTATTAGTAGTAAGTTTAACTGATATTTTGGTCTGGACCCTATAGTTGTCCCCTGCTCGTTACACATATTCCTTTATAAGTTATGTTTTTCCTCACTACCGTAAATATAATTGCAGATTGTTCTTCTTTTTGACAGTTGAATTGTTAAAATCGCCATAAAAGTGTTCTGCCTGCATAAAAGTGTCAGACGAAAAATATAGCGAATTTACATTTCTAGGAAATTCTGTAGCAATTTTACTATGTCTAAATAATTTGTCGTGGTTTTAACAATAGCAGTATCAGTGATGTTATCTTAACTACCGGTCAAAAGCTTCACTTAATTTTGTGTATATACCAACATTATGTTGGTATGAGTAGAACTGTCTCACATCGTTTGAATAATGTCTCAATTTTATATCTTGTAAATGAAAATCTATGGCTGGAAACCATTAAAAGTAGCTAGTTAAAGATTAACCATTAAAAACTAATAAATGCTTTGCACCGAAAACATAATAAAAATATTATGTTACAGAAATTAAAGGCTACAAATTTTTCTGTAAATGCAAAAAGTGTAAAGTGGAAACAGCTGCACAAACTAAAGTATCAATTAATTGTTATTATTATCTGAGTGGGTACTTGGCAATTGCAGACACGAAAACCATATACTATCACAAAGCAGAGAGAAAGATGGACGGAGGAGGAACATAATAGATTTCTTGAAGCCTTAAAGCTATACGGGCGAGCATGGCAGCGGATAGAAGGCAATATTTTGATAAACCCAAAACACACACATATAATGTGTTAATAAGAAAGGACAGAAATTGCTGTGTCTGTTTTATTGAATTTTTACATAGGACTAGTGTCCGCTTTTTGATGTTCTACTTTTATTGTGCAGAGCACATAGGAACAAAGACTGCTGTGCAAATCAGAAGTCACGCTCAGAAATTCTTTTCAAAGGTAAATCCGTACCTTCATTCCTTGGATTATACATTGTGGTCCTATAATTAGAATTTATGCTTCATGAAATTCCCATTCAATGGCACAAAAATGGTTCTGCATCTTAACTGGTTGTTCTTAAATAACAAAACACAAAACACTCGTGTGTGGAAAACCCGCTTAATGTATCCCAATTGAGTGTCCCTTGGAAAAGACATGGACTCGCTGAGCACATGCATAGAGAAAGGTAAGTGTGAGATAATAACCTTTACCAACCAGCTTCTTTCCTTCGTCACCATCATCCGCTGAAATCTTTCACTTTAGAAACAATTAGGTGTCACGTGGTTGGCTCCCTCAGTACACTTTTTCAGAAAGAAATATACTCTTCTTGTGACCTTCTTTCATCCGTTCCTCAATTGTTGCGATACCGATATATCTTAGTATAGCAAAACAATAAAAAATTGTCACCAAACTCAGCAAATACCCTCTGATAGTTAAGTACTTCTCTTGATTCTTTAATAAAAACTATATCTCTGCAAAAACATGCAATTAGAGATCATTTTCTGTTTGTCTTTGGTAAGCAAATTAAAAACTAGATTAAAACGAGGCTTAAGGCTTAGCCTTGATGTAATCCTACCATCAAGGTTTAACTGCAATAAATATCATAAAAAAGTACCAAAGAGTAAACACTTATTCATTTTTTATAGCGTTTACTATAGCCTTTACTATGAACAATATAGTACATGACATGGCCTACAATTATTAATGATAAAATGTGCTAAAACATTCTAGTTTAGTTGAAGAGAATGTTAAAGATATGATTTCAGTCTCAGGCATTCGAGTTTATTTTTTTATCCATCTATGGGTTCTATATTAAGTTCAAGTTTGTAACTATTTGGAATTGAGTTTTCATGCCGAACCCTTTTATCGGTGTCTGTGTTGAAGAATCAAGGGATTCAATGATTTGATAGAGTACACAAATGCAAGGACAAGGGGACTGGTTTGGCTAAGTAATCTGTCTAATTGCTTGCTTGGTCAAATCAGTCCCTTTTGTTTTTTTGTTCAATTGCACATACGTGAGCAAATTTATACCAATTTTATCCACCCTTAATTGACCATACCACAAGCATGTGGTGATCTCTTTCCTTACCAAACACCATTCAACACCACTCTTTGTCTATCCCTAGTGGAAGAAGGCTTCAATAAAGTTCAAAATGGACCGCACTAGGTGAGATTCCTCTATCAAATGATGATTATTTGATATTTAGTTCTTATAACTGAGATTATGATGAGGTTGGGGTGCATTTTATGGTTTGGTTGGGATTGTATGTAGTTGTCAATGGATAGAATCCATAACCTTAAACCAATCCCAAAGACTAATTTTGACAAGGAATAACATGATTGGAATTGGTACCAAAGTAGAGAGAAGACTGAAGTTACTGCAAGAACATTTGATCTTCCCAAAAATCCCAATGTTTGAACTACACCTAAAAGAATGTACATATTACTTAACATATATAATTAATTATGTTACATATCATATTTAATTACGTTTTTACTATGAGTTTTTACCTAATTTTTAAATTTTTATTTTACTTTTTTCTTACAACATGATCAACATTCTTCTACTTTACTTCTCTTCTTTCTCATCCTTTCCTCTCCACTCTCTCCTTTTATTACACTAAACTCATTATTTTTTTATCTATGAATTTTATTATAATGATTTCAACAAAACTTAAGATCATAACATTGATGCTAAAAGGAGGTTTTTTTTTTTTTTTTTTTTTTTTATATCACTGTTGTCCCTTAATTTTGATTGAATAATGTTTTGGTACATCAAAAAGACCTAATTAATTCAAATCTAATAAGCACCTTTTTGTCTTAACCCACTAAAATATCTTTTTAAAACAAAGGTTATGAAAAATCATTCTAACCATGCCAATAAACTTAAAGGTTAAATTACAGTAATACATATCAAATTTATTACTGTAATTTAACCTTTTAGGTTAGAAGAAATACATCCTCACCTTCTCACATGTCCACATACACAACAAATCTAATTTATAACAATTACAAATAAAAGCTATACATAACGTATGAAGAAATAAAAAAAATCAAACATGTGTAGAAATGTTATAAGTTATCATATTAAATAATATTTTATGATTTAAATCTTATTATCATAATAATTTAAAAGATTTGAAAGAACTCTGGTTTTTTAGAAAACAATCAAAATTCTAGAGTTAATAAAAAATTTGTTGGTGTAAAAACAAAGGAAATTAGATTATGATTTTTAAAAGCCTTTCGCATTTAAACAGTTTACCTATGTTTTTAAACATCTAAACACTGTTTTCAGAAAGCACAAAATAAAAATATAATAAATATTGCACATATATCTCATATTAGTTCGTCTATTAAATATAATTGGTTTTTCTAAGTCACTAGAGACTTAAGCTAACTACTCTTTCAATTATTTTTCCAAACAATAACTCAAGTATTAATTTACTTTATAACATTAAACAAAATGATATGTATAAGGTACTGATCTCTTAGGAAACTTTGGATTCTACATCGACGAATATAATGATTGGTTTTTATTGTGTAAACAAGACTGTGGGAGTGGGATGCATCACTGTGTTCAAATATTTGTCTTCTAATAAATATATATATACTTTGCAAAACTTCTAAGTTGTTGTACTCTTGGCATGACAAGTGCATCTATTCTTATTTGTACTAATAAAAATACGTTCACAGACATTGAAATTGTTGAATATTAATTGGTATAATTAGTCGTATAGTACCCAGTTTGGGGTTAGGGTGTCAAATAGATACCCGGTTTAAAAAAAGTATCAATTGCATCCCAACTTTTGAAAAAGTACTTCAATTAGGTTCCTTTAATATAGAGTTGACAAACGTTGTTAGTCAACGTGCCATGTGTCAGTCTCTGATTTTTTTTTTTTTTGATTTTTTTTAATTTATTTTTTAATTTATTTTTTAAAATTTTTTAAAATTTTTTTTAAAATTTTTTATTTTTTATTTTAAAATTTTTTGAAAAAAAAAATAAAAATGCCATGTGTCAAGTCCCTATGTGTGACACGTGGCACATTGTGTTGATTTCGATTTAGTTCCCATATATGTCTTTTTATTTCAATTTAGTACCTAAGTATGTGTATCTGGTTCAATTTTGTCCCAATTTTTTGTAATAATTAAAATATTTTTGTAATCCATTTTTTATAAGATTAAAAATAATTAAGTATAAATATTTTTTAAAAATTAAGTACTAATATTTATATTGTTTCCCTCAATTTCAGACCAAATTTATTATTTATATAAGTGTTATACTAATATTTTTTTATTAAAAATGACTTTTTAACATATTACTTTATTAATTACTTTTTTATTAAGTACTCATGTTTTGTTAATTTTTTTTTTAAATTGAACAATATTGTCTCTTACTAATTTTAAACCAAAATTTATATTGGTTTGAATGTTATACTAATTTTTTTATTATTAAAAATGACTTAATAAAATGACTTTTATCACTAAATTTTAATATAAATATCAAATACTTAATTTTTGTTAAACTTTTATACTTAATTACTTTTAATTTTATAAAAAAATGGATTTTAATTATTAAAAAAATTGGGATAAAATTGACTTAGATACATATACTTAGGTACTAAATTGAAACAAAAAAACATATATAGGGACTAAATCGAAATCAACACAATGACATCTGATAGTGATACTGACACGTGGCACTGACAATGCCTCATGGCACTGACAATGTCACGTGTCACACACAGTTGACACGTGGCATTTTTATTTTATTTTTTCAAAAAAATTAAAAAAAAAAAAACACAGACTGACACGTGGCACGTTGACTAAGGACGTTAGTCAACTCTGTCTGAAAGAGACCTAATTGAAATATTTTTTCAAAAGTTGGGATGCAATTGACACTTTTTTAAACCGAGTACCTATTTGACACTCTAGCAAAAACTGGGTACTATATGACTAATTATACCAATATTAATTTGATGAGAAACTTAAGTTGAGATATTTAAAAACCAGAATAATAATAATAATAATTAATAATAAAATTGACAAAGTTTAAAAATAAATACAATTATAAAGGATAATTTTGACTGCTGTAAAATTGTTAGAGAGTTTCAGCAATTTTTTCTTATATGTTTTTATTATTTTTAGTTGATGGTCAAGTTCCCTTTGAATTAATTAATAGATATTTTTTTTAATAAATATTGTATGTTAAGTATCATTATAAATCGTGACAACCCACCTAGATTGACACCTTAAGGTTAAAAAATCAATGCCATAATATGAAAAGATATATAAAAGAAAAAAAAAGAAATTAAAAAACATGAAGAGATTAAACCAAATTCATGTAAAAACAATACCAACCATCTCAAAGAAAACAAGCTATGTAAATATAAAGTCTTGTGTTGATATCAATTATAAAAAAAAATATAAACTAATGATAAAAGATAAAATATGCACTGTTATATATTTTTTTTTTCTTATATTAGATATTGTTCATTTGACGCTAGAATTCCAAATATCTTTTGACTTAATTAAGAATCATTCATCCCTAATTGTTTCATAAGTACTATTAATCCAAGCTTCCCAATCTCTTAAGTAATTTCATCAATTCACTACAAACTATTAAAACAATAATAATCTCAAATGAAAACTATTCAAGTAAACCCAATTTCTCAATTACGAGGAAACTTAATTTTTTTTATATCTAATGACAAACAATCTTCTATTTTTAAAGTGCGACATTGTTCATAAATAAAAAATAGACAAGTACAATTAAAATAAAGCACCAAATAATTCAAATAACTTAACATCAACAAGTAAGAATTCAAAATATATAATTTAAAATAGTATCATTTCCCAACTCTAACTATAACATATTTAAATGTGAAGTAAAAAAAAATTGAAAAATAGACTTCATCTCCTAGTATGTAACTAATTGTTCTCGACCAAAAGTATAATCACTTTTCAAAAATGTTTTCACTAGTGTGGAACCATCACTTTCAGCATGAGAATTTATGATAATTTTTTTACTTGTCTTTTCTCATTTCATTTGGTTTCAACTTTAATATTTGTTCTTAGAGTAAATTGTGATATAAAATTTATATTTGAATAATTAAATTGTAGTTAATTGTGTAAGTGCTTCCCCTTTTTGATTTTAACACAATAAATTAAAAGGAGGGTAGAAGTTTAATATTATCAAAACTTTAGAGTTTTTTTTTTTTTATTTGAACTAACATTTTTATTTTCTTTTTTAATTAATATTAATTGTAATTGCAAAATTAATACTTTATTTTTTTATATTTTTATTTCTTAAAAATTTTATAAGAAATGGTGGAACTGTTTTTTCTTCTTGTTTCCATAACGTTATACCTAACTTAAATTAGCAAATGAAAACTTAAATTATTTGCTTAAATCAAATAAGTTTTCATTTTTAAGATATTATGTAAACACTTAAAATGCTAAAAAATTATGAATTAAGTAAATAATGTTTTGAAGTATGAATCTAAAACAAACAAAAAAAAAAACCTTGTATTTTCAAGTTCAAATTTTACGGATTTAAGATTTAACGATAAACACGATATTTAAAACAAGTTTTTATTTAGTTTTATTTAAACCATATTTATGATGATATTTGTTTATGTTTATTTTGTTATCGTACATCCAAGCATGTTTATTTTTTATATGAAATTATGTTAAGAAACATGATTTCTATTTCTTTTTAATTTTCATTTTGTAAATTTTTAAATGGAGTTTTAGAACTTTTTAAATAATTCTGATTATTAGTTTTTGTTATGAAATTATTAGTTTTTGTTATGAAATATCTTGTTTTGGTATTTTCTTAATTAACTTATTATTTTTTAATTGTTTAAATTTTTTATTTATTTTTATTTCAAAAAGTTATTTATGGTTTTTAATTTTAAATAAACTTTTGTATCTATTGTAATTCAATAATTTTAAGGACAAATAATTTTAATAAAAAACTTTTGGACTTTTATTGTCTTAGTGGACATTTTTTTAAGTGTGATATTCATCTTGTCAATATATATATATATATATATATATATATATATATATATATATATATATATATATATATATATATATATTATTTGAATTGCTTCATGTGTTTCATTATACATATATGTAGAAGTTGATCGTGTTGATTATTTACTGCGTATGTAAGGGTTATGAACGAAATTCACTTTCGTATAAGACGACCATTAATTCTCTTAGATTTTAAACGAGACGAAATTGAATTTCACAACCCTTCTATAAATTATCAAATGGTCAATAAATGTTAATGATTATAAATGACAAGAAGAACAAACCATAATTATACAAAGAAAAGGTAGTCAATTTCTACAATCACATTATTAGTTATTTAATTTAATTGTGTATGACATTATTCATCATCCAAGTTGTTGGAGAGTTGTTATCTCTTGAACATAAGAATTTTTTGGATTTTAGCTTTGGACGTGACACATAATTAATTTTTGTTCATTAAGTAAGGCAGTAGATCTTTGAGAGGCTTCAACTATTGACTCTTTAAACTAATTCAAGACATAGAGTCTACTTTGCCTACGACCTATCTCAATCACTTTCTGATATGTGTGGTCCTATACAAAACATTCACTGAAGAGAAATACACATTGTATCTATAATCACAAATTTTCTCAACATAAGCAAGATTCATAGCAAGACCAAGTATGTAGTAAATATCAAACAAAGACAAAGATGGTGGGCAATGTTACCAATACCAGATAATGAAACTGAATCACCATTAGCAATTGCAATTGACATGAATGAGTTCGGTGATAACGAAACAAGAGAATGCAAATGATGTGACATATGATTAGTGACACCTAACTCAATGATCCATTTGTTAGAAAATATATTTGGTGATGATTTATTTTGAGATTGCAAGGCTATGTTTGCCTGTGACTGGGAAGCAAGTCTAATTTTCTATGCTAATATTTCATTAACAACATCATTAATAAAAGGTAGAGGGCTATGATGCAAAATTAAACCACGCAAACTTTCAAAATCACTAAGCAAGGCTGGGAAGCAAGTCTAATTTCCTCTACTAATAATTCATTAACAACATCCTCAATAAAAGGTAGAGAGCTACAATGCAAAATTGAACTGCAGAAATTTTCAAAATCACTATGTAAAGAGCTATGAATAATATATGATGCAAAAGCACTCAATTCTCCAGCTCACTCAAGGCAAGTTAATCCCATATGGTTGTCATGACAGAATAAAAACCCTGAATGCTCATGTTATTTTGCTTCAGTGCACAAATATTTGTCTCAAGTTGATAATGTTTGGCAAAATTAGATTGTGTATACAATTAAGATAAGTGATCTCATACCTTGTTTGCAGTATCACATTTTGTTAGTTGAGCATCAATCGAGTGTGTGACAAAATTATTGACCCAAGTGATAATTTTAAAGTTATCAACTTCTCATACTTATAAAGCAGTAGCATAATCATCAACTTTGGTGTCAATCGATTTTGTCTTAACACCTGAAATATAACCTCACGTGAACCTTCCATGAAGAAAATTTTCATAATATAACTCGAGTAGGAATCATTTTTACCATCCAATTGCACACTAATAGACTAAAGATAATTATCTTTACAAGTCGCTATAACAAATTAAATACAAAACAGAAATGTGAACCATACAACGAAAGTAACGAATAAAACAAAATACAAACCTAATATTAAAGGATTGCAAATACCTTAAAATGACATAAAGAACATGGTGCGGAACCTCCAAAAATGTGAAAGAGGCTTAGGGCTTAGAACTTAGGGTTTAGGAAAGAGAAACTACTACAAGAATCCCTTCTTAATCATAAAATTTGCAAACGAGTCATAAGACTTAGAGTTAAAGGTTTAGGAAATATGAACAATTGCAAGAATCCTTTCTCAATCATGTATTGTTGGGGCTCTTGATACCTTGTAGAAAACAAAGAAATATATGAAGAAGATGATTGTGTATTATTGATTGCATATAAAATGTTACAATAGGTGTGTTATATATACACACAAAGCTAACCCTAGAAGGCATAAGTAAATGAGCCTAAAATATGGGTTTATGCTAATAATATTGTCACAAAAATTGCAAGAACCAAATCAATGTTTTCATTTTCTCACCTTCAACCATATAAATGTTAAAGAAAATATGATTTTTGATTGTCATATTGAGTAATTACAATTAATATGGTGAAATGATATTTTCTAGTAAAAAATTTCCCATATAAATTTAAACAATTGAATTTGAAATAATTTAATCCTTCTATAAATGACTTGGATGAAAAAAAAATATGTTCCAAGATGTAAAGTATGGTGTCTTGAGCATTGTTGACCAGATAAGGATAGTGTACAATTATTCCCATAACACTTTCTTATATAACGTGTCATCTTGGATGATCATTATATGAACCTCTTGATCTCCAAACTCCATCCTTAGAGCTTTTTGTTTAGCAATCCATTCTTTTCTATATGTTGTAGAATAACCCTGACATTTTAATTTTTACAATTAAACTTTTGAAGAGGATGGATGAATTTTCTTTGATCGAATTCAAACAACTATAGTAATTTAGGTGGAGCTAAAATTTTAGTGATTATGTGCAACGGTGATTGGCACAAGTATGAGGTGCTTTAATGTTTTTCCTCTTCCACTAATCTCAAATTTTGCTAAATTGGTTTTGTATTCTCTATTAACGATCATTGTCATAACTTATACAATGTCATACATATTTACTTGCCGTCGACTCGACCACCACACATTTTATACTGTTAGTGTGACCTCTTTTGTTTGGAATAAATAAATAGAAGTAACCATTAGAAGTCGATAACAATGTGGAATGATTGTTATGACTATCTAATTGAAGGTGTTGAATTAAATAAAAGTAACCATTTGCTTGATACCATACCATACATCCAATGGTATATTCAACACACTATTATCCGATATGTATCACATCAACAATTGGTATGTGACGATGAAGTAAGTTCAAACTCATATACATTTAATCACAATTTTTTCTTTCACACTCACTTAACATTAATTTTTTTAATAGCATGACACACCACATAAGACATAACAACATCAATCACAATATTTTTACTAGTAGGTTGGATCTTTCATTTCGAGCTTTTGTAGAAAGGGTAGAGTCATGGATTTTGAACAAATTCAATAAAATATTAGATTTAAAATTCACATTCATATTAATTAGATCTAATTCAATTAGATATTTTCAATCTAATTAAAATTAAATTAAGTTGGGTTTGCATACTTTTTCTAAATTAAAATTGGTTTAGGATATGACCCCACCTAATAAGGGTTCGACCTTGCTAGACCGAGTCTGACATAGGATTAGCCTAATCAAACCTTAATTTGGACTTGGCTTTCCCCAATCCTAATCCTAATGTTAGCTTAATTCAACTAGATAAGCATGGCTTAATTTAGGCTTGTTCTAATTCATCCAAACTTGCATTAGGTCCAACCAAGCCTAACATGAGTTAGGTTCGACTAAACCTGGACTAACCTGGCTCGATCCAATTTCGTCTTATCGTGAACTTACTTAACCTACTAAGCCCAACTTGACCTATCTTGAATTGGGATTGACCCATCCTAACTTTACTTTGCATGAATCTGGCCTAATTAGATCTTTCTTAACCTAGGTTTAGGCTTATCCAATTCGACTTGGACCTATCCTAACATGGATCACCAACTTGAATTTACCTAAACCCAAGTCAACTTAGCCCAATGCTAACCAGGTCTAACTTTACTTGAAATGGACTCAACTGACCAGGATCAACCTAAACCTAACTCGATCTATGATCAAGCCTCATCAACCCAAAGTAAACCTCTTTCAACTTGCCCTAGCCTGTCCATACTAGGCCTCTCCCAACTCAGTCTTATATGGACATGTCTTTACTTGGCTTAACGTAGACTTGAGTCCAGTTGGCTCAACATGTCTCACGCTAACTTAGCTTATTGTGGAATCAGGTTAACTCAGACTAACTTTGTCTCAACCTAACCTTGCTCAATGTTGACTCAAGCTCGCTCAACCTAACATAAAGTTTGGTCCACTCGACCAAACATGGTTTTTGGTCTAATTAATTTAAGTTTAGCAGGGGCCCACACAACTTGATGTGAAATTAAGTTGACCCAACTCGACTTGAGCCTTGTTTGACTCAACCCAACTTGGGCCTAATTAATCCTAAAGTGGGCCAAACCCTACTTGGCTTGACGTGGGCTAGGTCAAACTCGTGTCAACCTTGGTACATGCCAACTTAGCCTGACATGAACTCAAGTTGACTCAATCGAATATTGGCCTAATCCAAACCAGCATGATATGGAGTTAGGCCACTCAACTTGACATGGATTTGGTTGACTTGACTCAGCTTAATCTGCACTTGTCCTAATTCAACTTTACGTTGGTCTCTCCCAACTAAACCTAATGTGGACCTAAATTGACTAAACTAGAATTGGTTTGAGCCAATTGGGCTTTAACTAGGCCCATTTTGATTTGACCTTATATGTGGACTTAGGATGATTAAACTCAACTTGAGCCTAGGCTTACTTACCTCGACATGGATTTGGGCTGGCTCGATCTAACTCTGACCCTGCTCAATTCAAATTGTCATGTCTCAACTCAACTTATCCTAGGTCTTATCAACTTAGGTTGATCCTGACTTGACATCATCTGACCTCGCTTCGCCTTACAAGTTCTCCACCCAACTTTACCTAGGGCCAACCTAATCAACTTGACATGGTTCTAGCCTAATCTAACTTGACTTAGATCCAACTTAACTAAGATTTACCTAGGTCTGACATAGCCCAATTGACTTAAGCATGACCTAACATTAGGTTGAGCCTAACTTGACCCAACATAATTTCAGTTTGGCTTGACCAAGCCTAACCTAGCTAGCTTTACTTTGATGTTGTTTGGCTTTACCTAACCTTGCATGACTTCAGTCCAACCCAGTTAAATTGTGTATGATGGGCTCAATCTAACCCAATCTTACATTACCTGTGCTTGACTTGACCTAGCCTTTCATAACTTGAACTAACCTAAATTCACATTAATTTTGGATTTTTACAATCTAAAATATTATTTAATTTATATCCAATCCAAATCCACTTAAATGAATTGGACTTAAAATCTTAAAATATGGATTTGGATTTGAAATACACCTACTAGAGTTAAAATAAGGATAATGGTATTTTAATCCACTTAAAATAAGGATAATTTATTTTGATTTTTTTTAATGATGTAATGTAATGATCTAATGATGATTGAAATTATGGATGTGGGTAAAAAAAATGTAAGTTAAAATATCATTATTCTTAAAACAATATAAATTTGTCCGCATCAATTTGTAGTCATTCTTTTAGGTTTAATAATATTTTCTTAACTGGCTCTCTAAGCAAATATGTTAAAAGTGATGTCACCGTAGTTGGTATCACCTTTGTATTTCTTTTGCATCAACTTACCTTATTTTGAAAAAAAAAAATAATGGGATAATTTCATTATTTTTGTTTGAATCTATTAATATTCAAGGTAATGGAGTATACATTTGATATTTAATAATCCTCATGTGTGTATATTAAAATAAAAATTAATATTAATTTGATACTTAATAATTATCCTTAGTATTCATTATAATAAATATTAATGTTAATATATAATTAACTTTGAAGGAGTCTTCTACCTTTTGTTTTTTCTTTGTAGATTCAAAATACTTTATAATTTCCTTTAATATTAACCGTTTATTAACATTAATTTTTTTAATAAATACCCATGACAATTACTAAAAGTTAAATACATATCTAATTATCTTAATTATTAATAGAATTAAACAAAATTATCAAAATTAATTTTTTTTTTATTTTTTTATTATACTGAAAATATAGTTTGTCAACGCTATTTATAACGAACTAATTAACAATATATATTTATGTTAAGAGTGTGGCTTCTGTAAATCACGTAACGTCTTCAAGTGCTACATACAACTTTTTCGATCCGTTAATTGACTTGTCTTAGTATAACTATACTTTCTAGGTTGAATGACTTGGTCACAATAACGCCTACACTTCATTTTTCTTTTGTGGATGTGTTCTTAGCTTTCTTTGAAGGTTGTATGCATTGAAATGTTATTAAAATTTTCTGAGAATACTGCAAAATTGAGGTTCAGGTTGAGAAAGAGGCCTTTGTGAAGGGTGTTCCAATAGGAGAAGCTCTTGACATAGACATTCCCCCTCCAAGGCCAAAAAGAAAACCAAGCAATCCTTATCCCAGAAAGACCAATGCTTCTCTCTCAAAGAATGGAAAGTCTCTCTTTTCACTTCCATCTTCACATGGTAAACAAGCACTGGACTTGGAGAAACAACCACTTCCAGAGGTTATATATATATATTTTTTATATTTCAATGGCCATTCAAACTATCTCTTCTCTTCTTCCCCCTTTCAATAACATCATTTTTCTTGCTCCTTTAGAAGCATTCTGTGGAGGACCAAAGCACTTCAAAACTATTTACCATCCTCCAAGACCCACCTGCTTCATCTATATCACTGCCACTCACAAATCCATGTCCCTTGAGGGAGTTTATACCCTCAATAAAAGAGGTAACAACTCCAGATGAATCTTTTATTACTCATGACCTTCAAAATCACGAGTTAGATGACGGAGAGCACAGACAAAACGCTAATGCCACTTGTAAACTCTCTAAGTCCAACAATTCTGGTGCTGTGGAATTGGTTCAAACTGAGAAAACAGATGCTCCTCATTGCGCATTAACACTAGATGCTATGCAAGGAAATCAGAATTACCCGAGACATGTCCCTGTGCACGTTGTTGATGAGAGGTTTAACGGACAACCTAAGATTCTCACAAATTCTGCTGCATCAAACATAAGTGAAAGTCAAAACAACACAGCACGCTCCTCTGTTCATCATCATCAATCGTTTTCTCCTTGTCCTCCCTTCTCACAACACAATCAGGATGATTACCATTCATTTCTTCAGATGTCGTCCACGTTCTCGAGTCTTGTTGTCTCTACCTTGCTGCAAAATCCTGTTGCCCATGCCGCAGCAAGTTTTGCTGCTACCTTTTGGCCCTATGCAAATGCAGAAACTTCCGCCGCAGATTCTCCCGTGTGCACTCCTCCGAGTATGACAGCTATTACAGCAGCCACCGTTGCCGCCGCAACTGCATGGTGGGCTGCCCATGGACTGCTTCCTCTGTGTACTCCACTTCACACACCCTTTGCGTGCCCTCCTGCACCACCCACTGCACCTCCATCCATGGCTCCGACCGAAACACAACACAAAATCCAACACGGAGAGGCTAAGCCAGAAAACCCTCCTCTGCAAGATCAGATACTGGATCCAGAACAATCGGAAGTTCTGCAAGCTCAACACTCGGTTTCGAATTCACCAGGTGTTTCTTCATCGGAATCTGAGGAGAAGGGTGATACCAATGTAAATATCGCATCAAAGGTTACTAATGATGAGATGAACCAAGTTTCTGAGAATCCCGATTCCAACAAAATGAATGCAAGGAAACCTGTAGACCGCTCCTCGTGTGGTTCTAACACAACCTCTAGTGGTGAAGAGACTGAGATACTAGAGAAGGATGAGAAAGAAAAGGAAGAGCCCAACAAACCTGAGACAAACCTTTTAGGTTCTGAGCCTAATAATCGTCGCAGTAGAAGCATTAGCAACCTTACCAATTCTTGGAAGGAGGTCTCTGAGGAGGTATGATTCTGTATCCAATGATGAAGTGTTAACGTATTTTTTATGATTGCTTTTTCCTAATGCCATTGTTATTTTCAGGGTCAGCTCGCCTTTCAGGCGCTATTCTCCAGGGAGGTGTTGCCACAAAGCTTTTCACCCCCTCATGCTTTGGTAAATGCAGATAATCAGATTCACAGCATGAACAAGCAAAACACAGAGTACAAAGATGAGGGAGTGCAGAAAAGTTTGTCATTTGTGAAAGATAATGATGATGAGGAGGGATTGCTAAGCATGGGTCTTGGACAAGGAAAGCAGAAGAGTTGTCGAACAGGGTTTAAACCTTACAAAAGGTGTTCGGTAGAGGCAAAGGAAACCAACCAAGGTGAAGAGAAAGGTCCTAAGAGAATACGGTTGAACGAGGAAGCTTGAACTATATGCATGCATGCAAGCACACAAAGAAAATGTCTAGTTTTGCGTATAACATTTCTGAGTCCCTTCGACGAGGGTGTGTATTGGTTGTTTGCAGCTCACGAAACTGGTCGTGTAGGTTTGTGTACCATATTAAATGACCACATACAATCTTTTTTTGTTTCTTCGAATGATGTTACTGCACTTCAAAACTCCGCTAAAATAGACTTAGACAACAGACATTAAGTATTGTTTGTGCATTGATCATTCATAAGTAATTTATAATCCATCTTTCACTCACTTCCCACATGCAACATAAATTCACTTCTTCAAGATTTTCAGTTGTAAGCAATGTGAGTTCTCTGTGTGGATTCATCTTATATCATAATTATGTAATCTATAATAAATTTCCTCCCTTTCTTCCTTTTTCTTTATTCCACTTAAACAACTTAGATCCTTGCATTTGATAAATGAATACAATAAATGTTCCGAATTATATAGTTTTGAAATAATTAGCAATTTTTTGAGTTGAGTGTATTACTCATTTTTGTATCATGAGAATAGAAGAAGAAATTATGAGATTGCATGAAAAAAGTGTATTATAACTTCAACATAACTTAAACAACCCATATAAATTATGGACTTACGTTAATGGTTAATTATGGTGGCAAGTGAAATTTCGTATATGTGAAGGAGATATGAAGTATTAAACAATGGAAAGTTTGGTGGCTTTTGGTTGTCATTGTGTTGCAGTGAGGTATGTGTTCATCTTCAGAACGGTGAGGAAGTATAAAGTAAAAGACCTAATTATCCCTTTATTTTTACTTTCACAACTTCATTATTTTATATCCTAATTAAGTAAGTAAGTAGTAACATCACATTTAAAAATAAAACTTCTTTTTTCCTTCTCTATCACTGTTATGCTTAATATAACACCTACAACCAATTTAAATTGTTGTACTTCTACTTTTCCAGAGAAATATTGTTTGATGAATTTTTTTCTCTTCATATTCTAGATTTATTCACGTTGCCAAATATAATAAGAATGCATTTAAACAAGACAGATTAAGAATTTTGACTAAGTAGTAAATGGATTTAAATTTTAAGACTTTGAATTGCTGAGCATTTTTTTTTATCCAGAGATAATACACTAATAATCATATAAGTAAATTTTAAATAGTATGTATAATATATTTTATTCGGGACCAATTCCTATTTTGAATAGGTTCGAAGTTGGTCCAGATTTAAGTTCGGCTATCAATTTGGGCTTATTTTTAATAATTTTGTTTGGCCCAACATCATATATTTTATGCATGATATTTACATATTGATAGAATAAATGTAGTCCAAACTTTCATAATTAAGAGGGAGAAAATTTTCTTTAATCAACTAATAAAGTTGATGGATGATGCATAATTAAATAGACTTTGATATGAAAGAAAAGCACAAAACACACATTTGTTATATTGATTCCATTTTAACAAATTTGCATGTTTCTAATAATTTTAGCTAGAATTTTTACTAAAATATTAAGAGTTAGGATTACAAGATTCACCTATGTAAAATATATACTATAGATATACACTTTAAGATTTATAAACAAAGGTAATACTACATACAATTACCTTATCTTATTACCAGCAAGGTGAGAACAATACAAAGGAATAATTATACAGAAAATACAAAAAAAAAAAAAATCACCTTATTTGTGAAGATATTACAATTTTACCTATAGCCAAGAGAAAAATCCTTCAAGCTTTTATCTTTTTGAATAAAAAAGTTTTCTAAAAGGATGGAGTACTTAAAACTCTTTTACACATGTTTGGTTGATCTTAGGATATCAAAGTGTTATTATGAAATAAGAGAATATGCAAGACTTAAAGAAAAACTAAATATCAATATTAATCGATTATATTAGTGACTTAATCGATTAATACACCTGTCACATTTTTTAAAATTTATTGGATGAATTGATTATGTAAGTGACTTAATCTCTTAAAATTTTTAAAATGATTTGTATTTATCTTTTGAATTTGACTAAGAGCGTGCTTATATTAGGAGTAATAATTATTATGTAAATTATTATGTGATTAAGATGGATTAAGAAATTTTTTCTTGGCTTTACAAACATCTTAAAAAACACACTAAGACTAATGTTCGTCTATCTAAACAAACACCTTACATCACACTTAGACATCATCAAAAACAACAAATTGAATCTTCTTCTTGACATAATAATAATTTCCTCTTTTTCTTATGATGTTCAAACCTGCATTTCCCTATTAAAACATGAATATGAGAAAAAGTATTGTGAAAATGAATCTACGGGTACATCAATGAAAATGTATTGGAAATTATCATATAAGCGTATAATTATATTCAAAGTGGTATAAAACTAAAATTAAAAAAAGTTATCTAAAATTGTTATAGAAGTTTCTCTATTATAACTCCCAAAAGATACCTGATTAAAAAAACCTGAATAATAAGTTAGATTAGATTAAAAATTAAATTAATTATTTTTCATGCAATCTATTTCATCGAGTGTCCTAAATGAATTTAGGTAAAACTCGTTCTATAAAACAACAATTATATTTAAAAAATAAAAATATTAAAAAAATATTTTATTAAAACATACATCTCTATTATAATGTAAATATTAAATTATTCAATTTAAAATAAAAATAAAAATAAATAAAATAATTTAAATTTTAATAATACTTATTTTTAGCTCTTTTTAATTTTCTTAAGAAAATTCAAAATACCTATGATCAATGGTCCATCATAAAATTGAAATAAAATTAAAATTTACAATCCATTTAAAAAATGATTGGAGTTAAATAGACACAAATTTATTTAACGCAAATTTAATGACTTTTTGAAGTTATTTATAATCACCAAGTCATCGTCCTAAAGCAATGGAATCCTATGTTATCCATTGATTCAATTAATTGCGAGAAGAAATTCAACCATTCCACCTCATCATGTTGGACTTCTTATGGTCCAACGTCTCCATACAAACTTTGGTATATATTTTTTTTCTTTATAATTACCGTGTTTTTCATTTTCGTATAACTTGTTATATTATATTTAAATATAAATTTTAACTCTAATTCAATTTGTCAAATTGGTTTATACGATAAAATTTTTATTTACTTTAATATATTATAAATTTATTTTATTTTTAATTGATGTAAACGGATAGGTGGAGTCATGACCTTCCCCATCTTTTTGAAAATTTACAAACTATGTATTGTATTTCAAAAATTTTTAAACTATGTATTATATATATCGGGAATATTGAGAATGGATGGAAATTTAATTGGATATATTTTTATTTCTTTTATGAAGTAATAAATAATTAAACATAAATTAAATAAAAAAAGAAATAAAAAAATTATTAAGATATTTTTTATTTTTTCTCTAATTGTTTTTTAATTTTTCATATATTGTATTGAATTCTTAATCTTTTGTGTTTTCTTTACACTACAAGAAAAACAGTATTTATCGACGGATATAAAACGATAGATAATTTTTGTCGGTATTGTTTAAATTTCTGATGGACTTATTGATATATTATCGTTGTTAAAACTACTGATGGACCATTCCGTCGATAAGGTCATTCATTGAAGCAAGTACTGTTGAACTGTCGGTAAAGTTAATTTTGAATTATCGAAGGATAAATTCCGTAAGTAATTACATCGATAATATGAAAATTGGTTTTCAGTTTTCCCCTACAATTTTGATTTTCTCCCCAACCAACAGATATCGGCAATTACCGACAAAATTTGTCGTTAGTAACACATAATTTTTTGTAGTGTTAGTTTATGAAAATAAAATTAGACATAAACTCATTATTTTTGCTCCCATCTCCCATTTATTTTTGTTCTATTCTTGAAAAAAAAATGTAACTATCTTGTCTCACTTGAAGAAATATAAGCCTTTTGTATATATTGTTTATAAATATAGAAGAAAAAAAGTAATGTATTATGTATTTTTTCATAACCGGATTTTAATTATCACTTGATTATTAGACATTTTTCTTCTAGTAATTACGTCTCTCAATTTTTTATTAAATTATGATAAATTATTTTTCAATCTTAAATTTTAAAAAAATATCTTGAAGACAATTTTAGTTATGATTTAATTATTAATGAAGGATCTTAGGATGTCTTCCTTTGTGTGGATAGATTTGAGGGAGAGTGTGAAGATGAATTTGTATGGATTTGAGTGGATGAATATGTGTATTTTTCTTAGTGGATTTAGATGGTAAAGTGAGTGAATTTGGAGATAAGTTTTATGAAAGTTAGTGAGAGATTTGATTGATGTGATAAATAAAATAAATTGTGAAAATAAATAGAATTAGAAAGTTACCAAAATATCCTTAATGAAAAAAGAGAATGATTTTGTAATTTGATGTTATAAAAATAATTTGAAATAACTAATACGAATTAAAAAAATTAAAATTATACAAAATTTAAAAATAAAAAAATTTAAATTTTTATGAATGTGAAAAAGTTATACAATTAAATTTAAAATTTGTGTCTAATTTATACAAAAAAGGTTAAAAAAAATCAAGACACACATGACACCTGTTACGTAATCAGTGTCACTCTTTCAATTAATCAGTGTCACTCTTTCAATTGTACCGACACTGGTTACGTAACCAGTGTCACACACACATCATCACACCGGTTATGTAACACCCCTTCCCCCCACACACACACCAACATCGGTGTCTGCCTACACTTGCACACCTACACCACACACTAACATCGATACATTCAGCTGTGCAAAATGCAATTACATAACACCATCACACCAGAGCTTAAATCATCTAATATCATATTAAAAAATAAAACGTAACTTAACTTTACACAATAAACTAGTAAGATAAATTTTAATTTTTGTGGATGTAATATATTATAAAAAATATAAATTTATTACATGGGAGAATTAAATATTATGCAACATGACCTATAGATATTGTTATTACTCTTTGTTTACCCTGGTTAAAAACATTGTGATGGAATGGAACATTTTCACTCGATTTACACATCTAAAAGAAAGAAAAGAAACCCCTTTCTTCTCACCTAACACACCAAGGGAACCTTAATCACTGCTACTTCTTTTGGCTTCATATATAAAGATTTGTGCCGGTTGCTACGGTGAAAAAAAAAAAACAAAACAAAACAACATAATTATGTGTTGACAATTAGATGTCTGAAAATAATTACATGTTGTGAAAAGGATGTAACCAACACGAGGTGCTGTTTTGAGTGACTAGAATTGATTGTGTGTAGCCAAAAAAATAGAATGTAGTTGGGTTCTGAGTTATGTACGTAAAGAGCAATGCCTAATTAACCTAGGCTTAACCATTTATTTTAGTTACCTAACATCACATTTTAACACAGTATGGTACTACGGATGAGTTACATTAGGTTTGGTTAGGTTAAGGTTTTTGTGGGCCCCCAACAACATTAATTACTTCTCTTTTTCTCTTTTTGTAAGGTACGCATCCATATTCCTTTCCATACATTCATTGTTCACAGATCTAATTCACTGACATTCCGTAATCCTTAAACTATGTTCTTCTAAATTTTATTTTATTATACACACGCACGTATACCTACCTCTGCTTTGAATTTCAATTCATAGATATTTTAATATAAAGCCATTGAATATAGTACCACTTTGATTAAATTCGCCTTGAAAAAAAATCAAAGCTGAAGTTATAAATTTTTAACACGAAGACTAATAATGAAAATGAAAATGATTATTGAGTTTAAATACTATAATAATAAAGCATTATCTTTTTTTTGTTACTAAAATAAGAAAAATGGTGTGATGAAGTATATATTGATTATTCGTGTGAGTTTGTGCAAGAAATTTGGATTCCCATGCAAGATCACAATAGTCTATGCTACGTAATTAAGCTTTGTGCAATTCAACAAGATTGAAATGCTCACAAGCTTGGCCACGCTCGCTGAGCACAAGCTCCAATGTATTATTCTGATACGAAGTGTGCCCCATTCCTCAGACCAATCGTCTCCTCCTTCTCCAACTTCTATGCCTCCTTTCACACTCCCTGATTTCGCCACGTCTTCATCTTCATCTTCATCTCTCTCTCTCTCTCATTCCACATTTCAAACCAATCACTTTTACAACATACATACATACACTAATATTCATATCAACTACACTACACTTCCACTCCACTATCACTTCTCTTCTTCCTTACAATGTCATCACCTATTCTCATCCTCACTTTTCTTCCACTTCTTCTGTGCTTCCCTTCATTTTCTTCTTCCCTACAACACCAAGGGAAAGAGCTGCTTCCCAACTCCTGCAGTGAAACATGCGGGGACCTCCATGTTCCTTTTCCTTTCTATGTCAACTCTTCTTGTGAGTCAATTTCCAGTGCCTTCCATCTCTCCTGCACAAATTCATCTACCCTTTTCCTCAGAATTGGCTCAGTGAGCTACACAGTCTTCGAATTCTTCCCAGATGGTGTGCTGGTGGACTTTCCCGGCTCATCATCATCATCATCATCCTGTAGACAGTACAATGACTTGAATTCTTTTGGCAGAAGCTTCGCAGGGAAGGACAACTTCGGAGTTTCGGTGGACAATGTTATTGGTCTCTATGACTGTGAGGATTCCTCTCTGTGCAAACCAGATTGTGAAACTATTGACTTGCCTGCTTGTGATGGAAGAAGGGGTGGAGGCTCCCTTGCCTGCTGCTATCCACTCTCCGACCATACCATATGGCATCTCGGAGATGGATTTTCGGTCTTCTCTCAGTTTGGATGCAGGGGAGTTTCTAGTTGGGCCGTTTTGCGAGGCTCAACTTCGGGAAAACGTGGGGTCAAGTTGGAATGGGCGTTGCCCGGAAACTCCTCTCACCAAGTGTGTGCAAGGAATGCTGACATCATCAATGCTACAGCAATCGAAGGAGGAGTCAGATGTGTCTGTCAAAATGGATATGTTGGTGATGGTTTTGCTAATGGAACTGGATGTTTGCAGGGTGAGTTTTTTTCATCGTATTAGAGTTTCTGCTTCATACTTTTTGTATCTCTGGTTTGGCCCTTTTTGCTCTCACAAATGGATTTTTTGGACTCTCAGCATATACACTGCATCATTTTTTAACCTTGTACATTTATGTACACGACATTTTCTTATGGTTGATGTATTTCTGTTAGCCTGCACAAAGGACGGAAAGGAAGCATATGGAAGTGACTGCAACATCAAAAGACAAGATCAGAGGAAATTTGTTATCATTGCCGGTACGTAATAGAGAACCGTCAAATTCAAATAATACTTAACTTCCTAAAGTCTTTAGTGTGCCAACTCAAAAATTACCGTAGAACACATTCAACAAATTATGCAGAATTCATGACTATCAGATTTGCTTTCAATTCTTCACCGTTTTCCTTAATCTATATATATAATCTGGTAATCTTATACTTTCATTTCTTGTGTTAATCTAACAGCTTTCTAAACTCAACATGCAGGAATCATTGGCCCAGTTCTGATTGTTGCCTCCCTGGTTGCACTATTTTATCTTCTTAAAAGGCCAACAAAACCGGGGATGTTTGACACAGAGCAGGCTTACTATCAAAACATTTCAGTCCCCAAAGCTTGTAAAACTCGACTATTCAGCCTCCAGGAGCTAGAGGAAGCCACTAAAGGTTTTGAAGAGGGTCAAAAACTTGTGCATTCCAACAATGGGACAATTTTTGCTGGAGTTTTGAGGGATGGATCTCACATAGCTGTCCACAAATTACAATGTGAGAAGAAAGACTTGATTCAAGTTCTGTCACAGATCGAGGTTCTGTCTTCTACTGTGCATAGAAACATGGCCCGCATTCTTGGTTGCTGTATTGAATCTGGCAACACTCTAGTAGTTTATGAGTTTCCTTCCAATGGTACTCTTAAGGAACATTTGCATCAAACCAAAGGACAGCAGCAACTTCGTTTAGATTGGTACAGGAGATTGACTATCGCTGCAGAAACAGCTAGCATTCTTGCATTCCTACATTACGAGAACTCTCCTCCCATATTTCACCATAACCTTAAATCTGCATGCATCTTCCTTGACGATGATTATTCTGTCAAGATTGCAGGATTTGGTCTGCTGAACTCCAACTTTTACTATGGTTCTCACTTACATAAGAACCACGAAGGCTTTGGCATCTGCAAAAATGATGTTTATGACATGGGTGTGTTGCTCCTTGAAATCATCTCAGGCTCAAATCGCTTGGATTTACCAACTTCGGCCTTGCAGCATATAAGGGCTGGAAAATTTGAAGAAATTTTTGACCCTTTTCTTTGCTATCATGAACAACCACACTATCGGCAAGAGCAAATGCAGATCGTTGCTGATCTTGCTACAAGATGCCTCTTGTTTGGTGTTGATGGAAGGCTGGGAATGGTTGATGTTGTGAGGGAGTTAGTACACTTGACTAAAGAAAGTCTTGATGGAGGAATTACCAAAGGACCTGCACTGGAAGAGACATTCTCAAATTCAAGCCTTCTTCAGATGATATCAATGTCTCCTGATTCTATGAATGTCCCTTGAGTTTTTCCTCCTTTTTATGTCCCAGTCTAAAGAAGAAGAAGATAAAGATCCTTAATTGTGCGTGTTTATGTGTGAACTATGACTTCCCTGCCACTGTGCATCTGGGGAACCAATCTAATATTCTGGTACTGACATGTTTCACTAAGGTACAAAAGCAAGTGTCTGTAACTTTATAAATTTAATCATCTGCTATTAACAGTGTTGGAACCATTTTCAGAGTTTCTTTTCTGTGTATTCAGATGAAGATCTCTGTGCATTCTGAATGTTTCAATTTATTGAAGCTCTGATTCATTGGATGACTAAATTCTTTATTTAAATAACTTCGTTTTAAAGTGTTATTACTTAAATACAAAAGCACTCACAACTCAATCTTAGCTGGATTTAACTAATGGAATTGATCACAGCTTCGAATAAAGAAACAAACTTTTGGTAACTCGTTATATTAATATTTTAATCATGTATTTTCTATTTTTTTTTTAAATTGAACACTAATTGATGTATATTGTTATATACTCAAAAAAATATCTTTCTCTTTTTCAATCTATTGATTGAAATTTTCTTCTTAAGGATGTGATATTATCGACGTCCAAAATAGAAGCTGTTATTCTTAAATGATTATTGTTAATGGAAAACTATTCAATGATAACATGATCTAAATGCTAAAACCTCAATAACTTATATTTGGCGAATGTATGAATGCTATGCTCAATGAAGACAATAAAGAATTTAACTATAGTTACCACAATTTGAATAATGAATGCTCAGTATTAAAAAAACAAGGCAACTTCAAATTGATGAATTCAATCCAAAGAGTCAATTTAATAAAAACTAAATAAATATTCAAAAATTAAAGAGTTTAAAAACTATATGCAATCTCATTTATATATCTTCATTAGTTTAGCTTCTAAATGTGAAATTTGGATCAATATTGGGACATGTGCTAGATTCCATTGTATGCCATATTCCTTTATTGCGTTGATTTTCTTCATGTTTGTATTTTCTAGAATTTTATTTACAACATTTATAGGCTAATTAAGTAGCGGAAATTATGCCAAAAAAAAAAATAGTGAATAAATTTATGGGAAAAAAAGCGTGTAACATAATCAATTTGTATATTTCAACTGCCACATGTTTGATTAGAATAGATTTCACATGCATCTCTTATCTTACTGAAGCAACAAAAATGCGTTTTTTCAGCACAACATAGACAAATTTATGTAAGAATTTCTCCATTATTGGATATTCATTTCATTCTTACACTAATAAAACTTCTCCATATTTTTTATTCTTGGTACACATAAAATGAATTCTTTTTATTTGAGAAAATGAATTAAAAATAATTATATTACACACAACTGAAAAGTAATTTTAACATATACATCAAGATGTAAAATTATGACAAGATACTTTACTCATTTTTTTGGCTTATGGGTAAACTAGGATATAATTATATTTTTATAGTAAAGCTAATATAATTTTATCATGGTTGTCCATAATTCAAGCATATTTTTCTATATAAAACAAAATATAAAATAATAATAATATTATTATTACACACAGCTGAAAAGTGAGAATAATATTTAGTGAGAGGGGAGCAGTGAACAATGAAAAAGCCTTTTTTTATTTATCAATCATTATATCAACTTTAAAAATTGAATAATTATAATGATAAGAGCATTGAGAAAAAGCTAGAAAATTCTCAACTGACACATGTCATAGTTAACCCCTTTTTATTACGATATAATAGACTATGCTATTCACATTTCAATTACAATACTATGTTACAGCATTCTTTTTGCATGAATTATTATAATATATATAATTCCAAAATTGAAAGTGATGCCAAATTAGTAAAGAGGATACAAAACCAGAAAAAAATAAAACGGGAAAAAAAAGGGCAAGATGTTCTAAAAATGTGTTTTGCTTAACTTGGTTTTCGGAGAATGTAGTGGTTAATACAGACATAAGAAAAATTGAAATCTGTAGGAAGTGCTAAATTTCATGAAGTGCCGAAGTGAATGCTCTAATCAATTTGACCGAGTCTTCTACTTCCCTTCAAATCTTCATATAAATACATCAACCATACCATTCTCTTCTCAACCCTTACACTTTCTTCTTCATCCCATATTTGCTTCTTCTATATATACCATATATTTAAAGATGGCTGAGAATGGCGAGGAATCTCAAGAAAATCGTCCAGCTCCCCGTTTGAATGAAAGGATTCTTTCTTCTTTGTCAAGGAGATCAGTTGCTGCTCATCCTTGGCATGATCTTGAAATTGGTACGAAGAGTTCCTCATATCTGCATTCAATTTACATCATACCTGAGATTTAAAACATGTTTCAAAACTAAACTTTTAAAAAACATGCAGGACCCGAGGCTCCTCAGATTTTCAACTGTGTAAGTCCTAGTCTTCTGCTTTGCATGAATGTCTGTTGTGTGTTATATATACTGCGAAAATAAAGCTATTTTTCTTTTCAACATTTACTTTATGGAGAGTCTGATGTTGCTGCTTGCTGAACAGGTTGTGGAGATCACTAAAGGAAGCAAGGTGAAGTATGAACTTGACAAAAAGACTGGATTGATTAAGGTACAAACTCTAGTTTCAAACCGATGATGTTTTTCCCTACACACCTATCTCTATGCTTTAGACTGTTGTTCTTACTATCCTAATAATGCTCAGGTTGATCGGATTTTGTATTCGTCTGTTGTTTATCCTCATAACTACGGTTTTATCCCTCGCACACTGTGTGAAGACAATGACCCAATGGATGTCTTGGTTCTCATGCAGGTAGGTAAACCATTATCATTTTCAAATATCATATTTCATACAACAAGCAATCAATCATTCAAAACTCATTTTCTTAACTCCATTTGGAGAAATCCTTAACATAGTTAGCTTACTGAATGAATTACTATGGATGACGGACAGGAACCAGTTCTTCCTGGTTGTTTCCTGCGAGCCAGGGCCATTGGAATCATGCCTATGATTGACCAGGTATCTATCTACCTCTATAGATTTCTAAGCCAATAAAATCATTCACACTTCTTTTACCCCATTTTCCATTACACAGTAACGAATGTGTTTTTGACACAGGGAGAGAAAGATGATAAAATTATTGCAGTGTGCGCTGATGACCCAGAATATAAGCACTTTATCGACTATAAAGAACTTGCGCCTCACCGCATCTCTGAGATCCGACGCTTCTTTGAAGACTGTATCCAATTCATTGCAATCTTCTACGTTTAGTTCTTATCCTTTTTTCATAATTTGAGTTTTGTTTCTTAACACATAGCTAAGACAAAAAGAATGAGCACAAGGAAGTAGCAGTTAATGACTTTCTACCCGCAAGCGTTGCTGTTGAGGCCATCCAGTACTCGATGTAAGTGTGTGTATATTTATCCGATTGAAGTTAAACAAAATCCTGTCACTCTACTAACATCATTCTCTCCTGCCATGCTTTTTTCTGTCATTTTTGGCCATTCCTCTCACATGTTTCTGCAACTAATACTGCTCTATAGTGCAAGAATCTCGATTATTTTACGTCACATTTTGCTACACCTATTAAAATATGCCCTTGTTTGAAACAAAAAGAGCATTACAAATCTGGAATCTGCTTCATGTTTTACACTACTAACCTTGCCTCTAATTTGGTGCAGGGATCTCTATGCAGAGTATATTCTGCACACCTTGAGGAGATAGACAAATATGTTATTCTACGTTCTCCATTAACAACCAGAATAAGCCATTATGTACTGTTATGTTAATATATCTTAATCAATACCTATCTATACTTTTTAGTTTTCGTATTTAGTCGGATAATAAACAACCTGTTTGGTTTATTAACCGTGCTTCATGTATGTAAGTATTCATGTAAAATAATAAAAATTGAAGTGTTTTAACTATGTTTACCAGTTTCCAAGCCATATTTTGGCAGCGTTTTTCATCAATGTTGACTCAAGTCGTATTGTACAACCTTCACTATAGACTCAAATTCTCGAGTAAAAGTGCAAAGTGCAACATCGTTGTGTAATTCAATAATTTCCATAAGTTGTTTCTAGAATACATACAAGCTACAAAATAGTATGCTTAACCTTCAATAGCAGTGTCAACAAGGCACCTAATGCTGCGTATTCTAGTCCTCAACTCGTTTTATGTACCACTATCCTCTGTCACAAAATACTGGTCAAGATGAGTGCTCGTAAACATTAAATTAAGATCTCATCATGTAATACCTTAGGAACAAAAGACGACAAAGAGAACTAAAAGTTATACCTCTTGTCAAATTATCAGAGCAATCACATAATTGGTAACATATATAATAAATTAGTAAATTATAACATCCCTTGTTTCTTATTTATTCAACCATAGATTAAGACATGGCTTGACGCAGTTGATAATGCTGGGTTCAATACCTGATGCACAGGAATGGTTTAAATATTTGGCTAGATAGAATGGGAATAAAATTCACTCCATCTTTTTCACGTATAACTTGTTTAGTAGTTCTAAGAGAAGAACGGCTGCTGAGTCTTTGGCCTTCTTGACGCTTGGCATTGGCTCTCCAACACATTCATCCGTCCATCCTCGATCAGTAGTATTGACTCGCACCGCAAATGTAAATCTCTTTGCATGTGCTGGACCACCCTCATTCACACACCTGCAAGTTTGTGTTAAAAAGTTGTAGATGTTCAGTTATGGTGGTGGTGACCAATACTAAGTAGGTAACTTCGTAATGTCATATACCTGTAGAATGGCATCGGCCAATTTCTTCGTAAACAGATATCATTTAATGTTTGCCTAGTAAATGACTGGTTTCCATTCTTTTTCCCGCTTTCTTCATTCTTCTCCTGATTTTTTCCCACCTCCTTCTCTTTCAAAGCAGCAAGGGCATTTCTGGCAGCTAATTTTTGTGCCATTTTTTTCTGTGGATTTTGAGCAGCTCCTACTTGCACCCCATCAATGAATACTTCAACGGTAGCCAAATTGCCAACACGACTTGCTTTATACTCTAAACCTTCAGCTTGCTGTTGGCAACGCTCCTGCAGCTCTCGCACAGGATGCATTGGCAGAGTCTCTGGGGTAACCATAGGATGCAGAAGAGGCTGAAAAACCTGGCAAAATTGAAAAACACATGATATTCTCCATTAGTTTCTCTTTTTTCCTTCCACTTTGTAAATGAACACTCGAAGGAATGGTCTGTATGCTTAAAAGCTAGGCACTAACCTTCCAAACAACAGTAGTATCCCTTCCACTGTCAAGAAAAATGGCACCCGCAATAGATTCTACAATGTCACCAAGGACCTTGGGAGCTTTGCAGTCTCCCAGACCAAAGGAGTTAAAACCTGGCTTTGACAATTCATCTTGGACTTCCTTCACGAATTCTTTAATCTGTAGACAACCAAAAAAATCAACAGCTCGCTTAAAGAATTTGGAATATTACAGGCAGGTCATATGATTCATCTCAAGGTAAGTAAAAAGTCAATAGAAAGAAAGACCTGTTTCTCTAGGGCACTGGACCCATGTCGGAGATGCACATGAAGGTTGTGTTTAACTGCAACACGTGCAAAATTTTCATTATTTACAGCAGCAGCCCGAAGGTCAGTGAGACGTCCTGGAGGCAGATTTGTGTAAGTGAAAAACAAGTGTCTGGTGATAAGATGATCCAATACAGCATCACCAACGAACTCCAACCGCTGATAACAGGATACTCCTGAAGATGGTCTGGAGGCATGTGTTATGGATTCTACCAACAGCCCCTTGTCTTTAAACTTTATATTTAAAGCACCCTCTAAAGCATCAAAGTCAACACTCCTGAGTATGCTGTCTGGAACATTAAATGGCTTTCTTGCACAGTCCATCGCATCGGGATCAAACTCTATTTCAATGCCAATCCATTTCATTAGGTGATTAGCAGCATTTTTACCACCTTCTACATAATATACCCCAATCAGTGCTTCCACAACATCTGCAAGTGTCTTACTGGACAGAACTCTGTAAGAACTTGAATCACTCTCAAGCTCGCCATCTTCCATCTCATCATCAAATCCATCTGTGTGACAATCCATTTTCTCAGTTTTAGAAATGGATCGCTCCTGGTCAAACAAAGAGGACTCCCCATCCTTGGTATCTTCATCAAAGACAGGCAGCACCCCAGGAGCTGCCCATCTGGATGGAGCAAAGCGATCTGCCTGAATATATGATTGAAGCCCTCTACTTAATGCATATTGATATAATACCATGTTACTGACCATTTGTTGTCTCATCCTAGTAAGTTGACCTTCATGTTTCTGTGGGTATTTTAAGAAAAGAAATCGACTAACAACCCATTTCAGGTAAGCGTCTCCGAGAAGCTCGGCCCTTTCATAGCAGAATGTCTCCTGGCAAGAGGCAGCGGTCAAGGCTTCCAAGATCTGTTCACAAAGAAGGCATGGGTTAAGTGAAGAAACTAGAACTGAAACACAAACACCACGAGCAGATAAGATACCTTTGAAGTTTGAACAGGATAGTTTATCATATTCTTCAGCTGAACTGCAAGTAGAATACTTTCAACCCTCCGCATTATTGAAGGCAACCTCTGGGCACCACGGACAAGTGATCCAGGCAGTGGGTGTACAAGACATAACTCAGGAGGAAGGAAAACATAATAAGTTTTGTCATGTGTCTCTTCAGATTCGCCTTCATGTGCTATACAATGAATTGACATTTCCCATTAAACATTAGTCAACAAAATTTACAACACAATAATTCCAGGATAGAAATTATGAGAACAAACCTTCACTGTGCTCAAAGCGAGGGGACAGAAGATTCTTGCAGTATGATACACCACGCCCTCTTATTAGAGGTTGGTGCTTGTAAATCAAATCAACTCCATATCTACAACAAAACAATAAAAAGAACCAGTAGCCATTCACACCCTCAATTGTGCAAGAAGAGACAAAAAGCTTCTCTAATCTGGAAGGAACAAGAAGTTATTGTCACTTTCCATGGAACATTGTTGATAACGTCCTCACTCACTATTTAGAGGTGACAACAGTAGATTCCTTCACAGATTAAGATTAGCCCCTTGTTCTTCCTGCACAATGTTAGAGGTGCAATGTGGCCAACAAGTTATTGGTAAGAATTTTAAAAACAGAAGGAAACTAAAGAGTTCAAAAAATGGGATAGGGAGGCTTGACTGCATCAGTAAAGAAATATTTTAAACAAACGGGAAAAAACTACGAGAAAACAATATTAGTAATATATCATACTTTTGCTTGTAGTAATCAGCATATGAGCTATACTCCAAAGGACCAAGATAACCTTCTTTCCTAGGGAAAGAGTTTTCTGCTGACATGTCATAGCGTATAGAATCAACATAAAACCTCTTCCCCGAATGAGCAGCAGTTACAATTTTCCCTACCAGATCCTCTGCATTAGTACAGGTATCTGCCATCATCAATTTCCCATTGATAGTCATATTAATTTGCTTTTGTGTTTGCATGGAATCTCTACTAGGAACCAATCCTGAAGCTTTCACCACATCAAACTGGGCCACAGCTCCTCTGATTCCATAGGTGGGATGTGATTTTTGCCCAAAAGCCATGCCATGACGCAATTTCCCAAATCCATATTCCCTTCTGTCTCCACCTAATGTTCTCTCATTAGTACCAAGGTAAACATCTGGTCGAGCTTTCTGGAGGGGATTCTTCCATGCTTCGGCTCCAATTATTGTCTCAACCAGACGCCAGTCAATTTGGTTCATAGGATCTACAGACTTATCGCCAAACATTGGGACAAACAAATATGCTTTTGCAGGATCCCAAGGTGTGGTAGATGGTTCAACATCCACATCCAAGACAATGCTCATCAATCTTACATGAAAGCTTTTCAGGGATGCCAGCTGCATGTCATAAAAAAATAGGTTTCTCTGACATAAGAAACTATTATTTAAAAAAATATATGCACATTTAAAACAAGTATAAACAACGATTAATTTTTCAACCTGACTCTCAGTGACATTTATCAACCCCATAAAGACAAGAGATGCCTTTGTAGTCACGGTTCGAGCGATAAATAGATCCATTGACATCGATAACACCTACAAAATGAGTGAGATTACAAAGGGAGAAAATGAGTTATAATGCAAAAAATGGAACTAGAAGCAGTAGCACAAATAGAATTTACTACCTCTGCATCCAGCTCATTGCCAAAAAGTATTGCAAAATTTGAAACTTGAATCAAAAACGGATCCTTTGAATGACCAATATTTTCACACTTCACAGCATACATGTAAAGTTGAAGCAATTTGGAATTGTTGCAAGCATCTTTTCCAGATAAGATCCATTCTCCCTGAAAATTCAAATAGCATTAAGTAATAATGAGGTCATGACAACAAACCTATCCTGTAACTAAAGACTTAAATAGCATGCATGTGGCCGGACAGATACAAATTTGGTGAATATTCACTTTTGTAGATGTATCCCTGTTCTTTTCCTTAACGGGAAGTGTTGAGAAGAGAGAAAACAAGAAGGCATATGTAATAATGACTTCTGTGTGTTTAGACCACAACAGAGTTATTCAATTCATAGAGGATAGAACATAGTTACAAAATAGAGGAAGTATTTAGGTTGCACTTGTTCTCCACTTTCTTTATATTAATAATAACCATCTTCAAAGCTTTCAAGAACATAGCACCGGATTAAAGGTATAACCTACAAGCTTCCTTTACAAATGAAGAATGACAAATGGTGTACTGGTCAACTATATAATAAACCCTTACAAAAGATTGCTTGGACTACATAACTTGCAGAAAGAACCAACCTTCAACATATTCAAAATCATACCACTGCATTAAGGTATTACACAAGATTTTTATTTCCATATCAACTAAAGATATTGCCAAATTATAATATATAAATGAGTACCAAACTCACTTACAAGTTGGTTTTGTAAGGTTAAGATAGGTTTAAAATTCACTTTCTAAGATAGTATCAAAGTCTATCCTAGCGAGATTTATTGATTTTATCATATCACCTGCTATTAGACCATCAACAAGTGTTTAGTCCTATATTTGAGATGTCCAATCCTCAATGTAAGGAGGTGTGTTGAAAATCATACTTCAACTAGAGATATGATCAAATTATAACATATAATTGAGTGAAAATCTTATCATATAAGTCGGTTGTGTAAGATTGAATTAGATTTAAAGTGCACTTTCAAAGAATTTCTTTCCAAATGAATAATCATAAATGGTGTACTGTTCAACAATACAAAACTCTACAAAAAGATTGCTTAAACTGCATAACTTGCCGAAAAAACCAACCTTCAGTATGTCAGCCACACCTTCAGGATAGAACTCCCTATGTCTAGCAGTCCCTGGAAGTGGATCTCCTTCATCAGTTTGCTCATCCTTTTCTCTTTCTCCCCCACTTCCTTTATCAGGCAATAGCATGTCAGTGAATGCTCCCATCTCATGCAATTTCTTGCAAGCAGCCAGACAAACAGCCTATAAAACAATAGATTAACAAATGGTTCATGATAAAGCTGAGCAGTATTACAATTTACTATTCATAAAGAAATCGTGAGCGAATATATATTTTATTACTACTGAAATATTCAGTAGAGTACACATTTATAGACACTCTAAGAAGAGTGCTTAGCAGGCTAATGCTACTGTGCTGACTCAGCTCTTAAGTGACAATTAACAAAACAAAGACTATCGTACTATTATAAACAACACTAACTAACATACAACCAACAAGCAGAATCAATCAAATTCATGATAAAAGATGGCGTGCCTGTTGTGCCAGACGCATAGAACTGCATATTGGTCCCTCGAGATTTTCAAATGGTGCATTACAAGGCAGTTGAAGCTTGCAAGAATATTCTGTGGGACCTCCTGTTTTCTCATGCCTCTCCATAATGAACTCAGGACGAAGAATCGAATATCTGGACAAGGGATAGAAAACATCCAAGTCAAAATTTGAAGCTTAATAAAAGGCCGGTAAAGCAAACTACCAATCTCAAGCCAAAATGCAGCACCTGTCACTGGGTAGCTGAGAGCAGTAGAAGTGGATAAGACCTACAGCAGAGTTAAGACTCACAACTGCACCAGTTGACTTCACCTGGTAAACTGTTCCAGGCCTGGTGTCAACAGAAATCAATCTTGAAGTGTCCTTCAGATGACTAAGGTCTGTTCTCTCTATTGCTTCTTTACGCAAAGTCTCCTCACTGTTCCTGGCATTCCTTAGGAATGCTTCATGTGACAAATTGCCCCTATGTACAAGACAAAACACAGATAGTGGAGAGGAAACAGTTCAATGACTTAGCATCCATCCACTCAAATATAAAACACCATGCATGTCGGGTAAAATTATTAACATTATGCCGATGAATGCCATAACCAACATAAATCCAGGGTCAATTTTTCAGTATGCCAATCAGATAAGGAAAAGCAGAATCTTACAAAGCATAATTTACTATTGATTGAAAAATCTAAAACAAAATTTTCAAATAAATTATTCTGACACTAAATAAAGAATAAGTTCATGTCGTAAAGCAAAGCCTATTGTAACAAGAGCCTCAGCACACGTGGCAAAATGATTCTAAAGAGACTATTTGATACCATCCTCAAATCCAACTAAGACGACTTTGCCTCAACTTCAGCCTACCTTCCACTTCTGAAAACCCAATTTAAACTTCCTATGTAATTAAAGATAATTATGACAAGCAAGACTATTAATAATAGTAATTTATTAAACAGTTAAAAAGTAAGTAATCATAAAAGAATAACTTTGAGACATGGCATAAATCACAGAGAAAGAAGAACAAGGAATCTGCCTGAACCAGAAAAAATAACTAAATTGACCAAGAAAAAGAAGAAAATCAATGAGTAAACCTCATTCTAATCCCTAAAATTGCTAGTGACTTACGCTATAGTCTCTAACTTTGATATAATCTTCACTTTGTCTTGGAATTTGAAAAAAATCCCTAACTTTAGTCCTTTCTCTACTTCATTGTTGTCATTTAGCATAAAAAATTACCATAGTTAATAACATTCCAACAATTTCAATGATTAAATATGGATTTTGTGATTTCACGGCCTAAAATGGGGATTTATTTAAAATCAATGGGTGGAGAGGAACAACAGAAAAAAAATAACCGAAGAAATAATAAAAATCTTCTTAGTTGAATTGCTGAATGCGGAATGAGATCCTTCCATCACCTCAATTAATAATAACATAACTACTGTCATCAAACCAGGCCATAACTAGAGGACAAACAAAAGAAAAATATACTTGAAAAACAAAAGAAAAAGTGAAATAACAACAGCCAAAACTGTCACAACCAGTACCTCTCGACCATCAGGATGTAATCAGATCCAGGTTTTCTAGCACGCCCCCTGGATTGAATGTATGCCAAAACAGTCTTTGCAAGGTCAAAGCGAATAACAACATTGCATTGCCGAATATCAAGTCCTTCTTCAGCAACACTAGTGGCAACTAGCAAGGTAACCTACAATTGAGTACATTAGTCGGATTGAGAGAATAGAAAAGATTACTTCTACACATGTGAAATTGATAGCTGAGCGATGCTAACAAAATATTACCCGCCCATCACGGAATTTGGAAATTGTATCTTGCATTTGGTGGGTTCGCATTTCCTGACTGTTATTGTGACCAATCAAGCTTGCACACTTAACAAAACTAAGAGATGGAAGCTCTGCAAAGACCTGCCAGTATTGGCACACAATGAACCAACAGGATATTGGTTATTCAACTGAATCAACCAAAAGAAACTATAGAAGTAATATGCGTCTACCAACCTTCGGCAGAACTAATGCAGAAACAACCCGCTCAACAAAGATGATTGCACGGAAGTCTTCTGTATGCTGATACTTGAGAAGTATTTTTATTAGTGCCTGCACCTTAGGGGTCACCTTGCCATCAGCCACAGCAGCTCCTATAATGACGTCCACGTGCTCTCCACCAGAGACAACTAAACAAAAATGTGTCAGCGTAAATAAAATATCAAACTACATTTCATCTCAAACATTGATATTTTAACATTTTATTTAAATATCATTACAAACCAATGAATAGTTAGATATGTAGTGAATTATGAATGCTCTTTCACATGTGAAATATACTCCAAATTTTGTATATAGATGTTGCCAAATTAAAGAATAACAAATATAGCTTATCTGGACAAGTACAAATTTAAGCAGATGAAATTTGAACCATTAGAAAGTTTTGATTCAACAACCCAACTCACCATGACTGTCTGGAAGTTCCCCTTCTTCCATCTCTTCATGCTCAGAAACACTTTGAGCCACACCATTCTCCGAGTCATCAAAATCAGTATTTTTGTCAGAAACTGCACCCTCTGACAGTTGGCATTTCAGAAGAGAAACAACTTTACTCAGATAAGATTCCTGAAACTTGACATCAAGTTGGTAGTTGGCCCTTTCATCATTTTGCAAAGCTGCTAAAAAGGATTGTGCAACCTGTAAAAAGAAAGACACTTTATAAAGATGGCCAAGAAGCTCAAGATTCCTCATTCTCCAAGAAATAGTATGTACCTTGTATGCACACCATTGTCCCAGTTCACCAAGTGCATAATTAACAGCTCTCAACTTCTGAATTAGGTTTGCAGCTCCATCGCTTTCAGTTCTTTCAGAAACACCATATACTTGGCGCAGCTCTTCCTTAGCTCCAGCATCTCTAGCTCCCATAAACTGCCATTTGCTTCTTCTTGAACTAGATTTTGCAGCTTCTTCAACTTCAACCTCCATCTGCTTTATCTGCTCATGTAGATAACATAAACTGGCAGCTTTATCATACTCGACCACAACTTCAGAGGGCATTGGCACATGTTTCTCCAGCTCCTTACGATCTTTAATGGTGCAAACTATAGAATCTAGCTTACTCTCAAGATTGCGAATTTTTATTGCACAATCTACTTGGCTAGAGACACCTGAATACATCACAAGCATAAACAATGCTAAATTGAAAAGAACTCAATGAATGAGCAGTGCAAATAATAAAAGAACACTAAGTTGTTAGACAACAGTTTCAAACCCCAAACAAAATGTTTACGAAAAGATATTGTCATATCTAGAGTACCTCTAAGTTTCGTTTCCCTATTTCCTCTTTATCTCTTAAGATTAGTTACCAAATACCCTTATCATGTCATGATTTTTTCTTAATTAGTTAGCTTTAAGGCTTAGAATAGTTAGTTTTAAGAACCCATCAAAACACAACACTAGACTGCAATACATTATACATCTCACTTAATCTAAAATTAGTGTTTTATTCTCTTTGTCCCTCTTATACCTAAAATCCCATAATTTCAACACAAAACATACTTTAAAAACTTAGTAACAAAGCACCGGATCCTAAGCACAGTTGAAAAACAGAATAACTACCCTTCAAGTTAACAGGAGAAGCAGTCATTCCAAATACAGATGGTCTCTTCTCTTTGGGAGTTATATGGTAGAACTCAGACATCACCAGTGAATATGGGTGTTTCTTCACAGCATGGTGGCACTCATCCAGAATCAAGAGATTGATTGCTTCCATTTTTATTATACTATGCCTCAAAATGTTCAAAAGAATTTGAGCCGTCATGACTAAAACCTACAGAAAGAAAAGCCAACTGAGTAATTGCAGTATAAACACACAGCTGGCCAAGGAAGAATAGTAGAAATATAAACAGGAAGAGAGGGGAAACTTGAAAATCTTATAGAAAAACAATCTGCCAACCACTTTTATTAAATTATGAGAATAAAAGTTGCAGAAACATATACCAAGCAACTTTCAAATCACATAGTCATGTCTTTTAAGTCTGATTTACTAGCAATTAGTCATGCACTGCTTTCTAATATTTAAAAATAATACAAAGAAAGTACAAGAGCTTCAACAAACTTGCCAATAATTACAATTCCTAGGTTTAGCACACTTTATATCTTGCAAACATTGAAAAAGACAAATGCTGGCACCAGAGTATCCACATAGGACGTAGATAATTTAATACAATTGATAAAAAAAAAGAAAAAACAGAAGACTCATTTGAGTGATATTCTTGAGTGCTAAATACACAGGCAGTTAAAATGATATATACAGAGATAATTAATATAGTTCAATTTAAAAAAGTATAAATAATATCTTAATTTTCCAAGATACAGTGAACCAAAGCTAATTGCAAAACAGGATTAGTGATAAATTATATATAGTTTCTAAACGTCCTTCAGCTGGAGTGTAGATATAAAAATCATTTAGGTTCCTGCAGATATAAACTTTTTTTGTCTCCAAAGAGATTTGCCAAATAAATCAAATAATTGATCATCTAAGTTAACAAAGGATGTGTTAAGTTCTCCGTAAGCAATCTTCTCATGGATTAAGTAGCTGCAATTTCTATATGTTTGGTTCACTCAGGGAAGATTGAGTCGGGAAGAACTGCCACATTGTAAAACTTTCATGTTTTCAATATCAAGTCTTAGTTTGGTATTCTGCTTTAGCAGTTGATTTTGGAACCACATTTTAGTCCTTGCTTTTCCATGAAATGAGATCTCCCAAAAATGAAAACATTATCTTGACCTAAGTATCGTTTTGTAAACCTCAAAACTCTAGCAACTGCATTCCAATGGTCACTTCGAAGTGGACTAAAGAACTGGTTCACCAAACCATCAGCAGACAAATATCTGGCAGGGCAGGTTACAATGAAGCACGCCAGTGTGGCTATGTCACTGCAACAGCAGGTCTCCTTTCAAAAGTTGGCCAAAATTCGCTATGCAATTCTGTCATAGCACCACCATTTAACAAGAATGTTTTCCTATCAAATGCTATAGCAGGCTAAGAACCAAAAATCTATACAGCCTAAATATGGCCAGTCATTAATCACAAAGGCTGCATGTGCTACCATCGTGCAAGAATTTCAATATGAAGTACACATATGCACTGAACATAAATGAACAATTTTATGTCAACAATAATAAAACCAAACCTTAACACTAAACCAATAGCCAACTTTAGATGTGAGGAAAATATTGGACAAAGATGGGGAAGAAAACAGAATAACAAAAAACAAGGTGATAGCAAGCTCAGATCAGCATATCTTCAATATAAAAAAGAACATACATGTTTGGTATCGAATTCACGCTGCCACCTTCGTGCATCCCAAAAGTCCTGTCCCATTTCTCCACAATAGTGGCCTACTTGATAACCAGTTCGCTCACGAATTACTTCAGCTTGCTGCAGTTAGACAAAGAACTGAAATTACTACAGCAGATTACTTGTACACAAAATTAGACCTACGAGAACTTCCTAGATTGTGAATGGACACCACTTGCATAGAATTAGTTAAATCTCATTGATGTCCTCAAGCAAAAACATTTAACAATAAATAGATTGTGAAAAACTATTTTACCTGGTAAACTAATGGAACTTTTGGAACTAAAAATACTGCAAGCATTTTCTTATTTTGCTTCTGCAAACTCTCTTGTATACTTTTAATGAGAAGAACAGCAATTAAGGTTTTCCCTGCTCCAGTTTCAAGGAAAGCTATAGTATTTTTTCTCTTTGCCTGGTCAAGAACATCTAATTGATACTGTCTAGCCTTTTCCTCAGGAACCCTCTCCTTAGCCTCCTCGGATCTCTTATCAAGCTTTCCATTGTTCTCTTGTTTCACATCATTGACCATTTTTTCTTCACGATTACGCTCAGGTTCCCAGGCGCCTGGGCGAAAGACCATGTCATTGTTACCTAATTTATCTCTCTCCCAGTAACCCCTAGGTTCTCTATCCCTCCAATCTCTATCTCTAACATCCCTCCGGCCAACAGCACCACAATGTTCTCTTTTCCTTCCACCACCATCCCTGTCCCTCCTGTCAACATCATCCCTATCCCGCGGCCTCTTTCTGTTACTATTGAAACACCTTTCCCTCTCCTTGCCTTGGTAATTACCTCTGCCAAAATGAGGCCTCTCATTCTTGTAGCCACCAAGCCGAGCCCTTTTGCTGCACCTTTCTTCGCTATCAACATCATGGCCACCATTCAGAACCCCTCTTTCCTGAGAACAATTAACCAAAACTCCCCCTTCATTCCCATTAGACATCTTAGTCGATCCATTATTCCGAACAGCAGCAGAATGGTCAAAAGCAGCATCAGCTGGAGCAGAAACAACAGGAGTATGAGCATGATGATTTCCCCCATCCGCTAAAGTGGCATTGGAAGGAAACCAAACTTCTCCTGCTCCTGCTGCTGTGCCATTAGAATTGGAAGCAGGTTCGCCATGATTCAGAGGGAGACCAGCACCGTTTTTTATGCTGTCCAAAATCTTATCAATGCCACCGAAGAAGTCCTGATTGGAAGGGTTATCAGGCTGCTCTGAAACTATGGATGAGACATCAAAATCAATGAAATCACATGATATGTCTTCACAAGCATCCAGCCAGTAAGAGGGGTCATCCCCTGCTGGAACCCTACTCCCATCCTCCATAATAGATTTTGCTAAAAAAAAACTCTCAGTCAGCAAAAAAAAAAAAAACAAATAATAACAAACAACAGGAATAGCAGAAAAAGATGAATGAAAAAGAACAGTGATAAAGAGAGAAAGTCACCTAAGACCACAAATACTGTAGTTAGTGTGATTCTATTAGATTCCGCGCTGTGTATCAAAGCTTATTCTCCTTCCCTTGATTTTTTCGATTCGGGCTAACATAACTTAACTGCCCCAGTGCAAAAGGCAGAGTTGTGTGCTGTTTTCATTCACTCTTCACTCTTCATTCTCAGAGTCGTTTTCTTCTGAATTTTGCTTCTTGTTCTTCTCGCGCTGCTGCTGCTGCTTTTTTTAATTTACTCAGAAAAAAGCACAGCCACAGAGACAGAAGAAACAGAGCAAAATCCCAGACAGAATCGGAGAACACCAACACTCCCCACACAAACAAACCACAACACCATACCATGCGGTGCCACAACCTGATTTAAGTCAAAAAATAAATTACATTTAATATTAAACACGTTACCACATTAATTAAGGTTAGATATTTCTGTGACAGTCATCACCATTAATTACGAGATATTGTTTTATTGGTAAGGCCTCCCCCTTCCCTCAAAAATACCTAATGTATAATTTAATTTAATCTAATTTTTGTTTTAGTCAAAAAAAAAAATTCATATAATCAATTCAGATGTTTCGTATTTTTTATACTATTCCTGTTTTATTCTTTCACACACCACTGCTTGTTTATATTGTATCTCATCATCTATATTCAACAAATTCTAGCCAATCATAAAACGATTTTCCATGCTTATTGGAGGGTGCTAATACTTGGAAGTTATTCATATCTTTTTTTTTTTACATATTAGTATTTTAAAGATGAGGTTGAGGGTTTATTCGAATAAAAATATTTAAAATCAAAGTAAAGGTATATATTCAATTTTTTTGAAAAAGAGTGATTAATTTAAATAACATAAATAGTGTAAACTTAAATACCAAAAACCATAAAACAAAACAGATATTTTCTCGTTAGATGAACTAATTACATTCATCACAGGACATTTTACTAGCCCGGTTAAATTTATTTAAAATACAAATAATTAAGTATGAGATGAAAAATTTGGAAAATAATGGTTTGATGAAAAAGTATTTTTAATTTTTAATGTAAAAGATAGAAAGTTATTGATGACGTAGTTTTTAAATAAAAGGAATAAAAGTTATTTATTATGAGAAAATAAAACAAATGAAAATTATCATCAAAATTAGTAGTTGAGATTCTTCTTACAAATATCCTTATCTAAAGAATCGTATATATATTTTTGTTAATCTCCTAAATTTCATTTGGTCTTTAAGATTTTAAGATTCTATAGCACTCAACGGTGGACTTAATAAAATAAAGGAAAATATTTCAATCAACCATTTTATTTTGGGAGAAGGATAGAGATAGAATAATATTTTTTTCTTTATAAAAAATAAATTCTACTTCATTTAAAAAGATATATTAGTTAGTTAATTATTAATTACTAAAGGAATACTTTTAAGATTGAGTGTATGAACATATTTAGATTCTAAACTATTTGATATATATATCTAGTATTGTTCAACAACAACAAAAAAAAAAAACTATTTTTATATAGTCTAAACTTCTTTGATATTTCAAAAAATAATTATCAATATATTAAATTACTAAATTTATGTACTTCTTATTGATAATAAAAGTGGAACTAATGATAATTAATATAAAAAATATGGGAATGAATAATAATATCAGATCAAATATTTTATGAATATTATAACAATCTTAATGCAGATATTAGTTGCTGGAACAAATATAACAATAATATTTAAATATAAAACTTAAACAATGATTAAAAAATCATGAAACAAATAATTAATATTATAATTTTGCACTACATAAAGGATTAAATAGTACTAACAAATGTTCCAAATTATGTTGAGTATATTTGTGAAAGTAAAAAGATGAAAAATAGATTTTTGAAGTAGTATAGTAGGGTATTAGAATATAAATACATAAAGTTACTAGAGTAGTAGACAGTGGAGTTTTCGCTTTTTACCTTGGTCTTTAAGTCCCGATTTCAATGTACCCGAAACTTCTCAAAATGCGGTGTCATTTTTGTAATTAGAAAGTGCAATTGATGGATATATTCTAAGAAAAAGAATGTGAGAATGTGCTGCAAATCAATAATTGTAATTCCAAAAGAATATTACAAGACACAGAGAATAGAAATTGATGAAGTTGATGAAGAAGAAATAGGAATATGAAAAAAGAAGAAAGAGGAGGCATATTTTGTTGACAAGTGGATGATTTGCTTTGCTTTTTCACTGATTCACCACACAACAAATTGGAGCATCACTCATTGGTGGACTATGGAACAATCTCATTCTCCAACTTGCATTGCATCATATCTTCTTCATCTTCTTCACATCATCTAAGGACTTATTAGGGTTTGGTTGTGTTTCTTGTGCATTTTGCTTCTGATTCTTTTTGTCTTTATGGTTTGATCAACCATGAATGAGTGTTAGCTTGAAAATACAATTGGGAATTTGTTTTGAATCTAAACTCAAATAAATGTTTAACAGAGATTACTTACTAGAGATAGAAGTAATTAATTTTATTATCTAAAATGCTTCATGCTTCAAGTTCTTTGTTTAGATTATTAAGGAATTGGAACTTTTAGAGAAATCTTAGAGTCATTAGAATAAGAAATTATCATTAGATTAATATAGTAGAATGACCTAAAGAAAGAAACAAATATTCTTGTTTATTAATTGTGATTTACTATAAGAAAGAAACAATAATATAGCTTTATTTGTCGTTAACCAACTATTTACTTAAACTTCATTATTTCAACCAATAATTTTTACTCTTATGAATTAAGGACAAACATAAATTATACTAGATATTGAAGCAAGTTATTCTAGGAATGATAAAATACTTATATTTTCTACTTGTTATGACATATGTATTTAATAAAAGTTTCAATTAATATTTAACTAGTTTTATAGTGTTGTTGTGGGAACATCAATCTTATGTCCCTTTCAATGCTAACTAAGATCGATGATGATGAAATGGAGTCAATAAAAATGATATAATTTTTCTTAAGAATAACACTGCCAATGAATAATTTTTCTTGTTGGAGTAAAATATTGACGAGAATCTAAACAAAGATGGTTGTCTATTAATTGTGATTTACTAAATTTAACGATCCCAATGAATCATTTTTACTACCTTGAATTAATGATAAATATGAATTATGGTAGACATTGAAGAAAGTCCTTTGGAAAACAATATAATACTTATATTAGGTACTTGTTAAGACTTCATGCACTTGGCAACAGATTCAAAGAAAATACTCAACAAGAACCCAACTCTTTAATTCATTTGTTACATGTTAGGGATTTGTTTAGTTGAGATTAATTGATTAAGATTTAAACCAATATATGAAGAAATGTATTGAAATAGAATCAAATAAATATTATATTTTTAACTATATTACGTTAACTCTTTTAACTTTAATCATATTTTTTAATATATTTTTCTTAGCTTGTGAGTATCTTTTCTTAAAAAAAGTATATTTAAAGTATATATAATAATGATATTTTAATTTTTTTTTTATCCACTTTATGTCAGCACTCTAATCACCCTTCAATTATTTATTTTATTTTTTTTAGTGATATAATGTCATAATCTAAAAGTGATTAAAGTAGTGAGTTAAAAGTGGGTCAAATTATCATTATCCATATTTAAATAATCTAAATATAGATAAAGAAACGATTTAAATAAAGAAAGAAAGCATAAGTTAAATTCATTCTTTTCCAATGGAGTGAAAATCAGGATAAGTATATTATGTAATCTAATTGATACATTGGAGATGTGGTTGTTGACTTTGATAGTATTATTAATATTAATCAAAGTGTATTCCTCATTATATTTTTTATGATCAATTGATATCCAACCGTAGAAAGAGAAAAATGGAAAAGAAAGTACAACAAAAAAGTTAAAAAATATTGATAAGACACTTAAAATGCTTTCTCAAGCAAATATTAATAAAAATATCTATGGAAAGTTTTTTGTAGGGAGAGAGTGTGAGGATTCTTTATACTAGGAGAAGAATTAGGGAGTCACACAAAGATTTGGTGTTATAAGATTTAAAAATGTAGTGAATGAAAGATGGTTAACAAAAAAAAAAAAAAAAACAACAAAAAGGTATAGGAAACACTAGGTTGATAGTAAATATACCTATTCATGAAACAAGGAAAAAGAAATAAGAGGGGAGAGATTTGCAAGAGTATAAGAGAAAGAAGAGGAAAAACAACATAGTGGAAAATAATAAAAGGATTAATTATCCAAACTACAAGGAAGAAGGAAGAAAAACCTTTGGAGAAGTAGTTTTACATGAATAAGGAAGAAGTAGATAAGCATGAACATTGTAATCATAGTAGGCCTTTTTTGAACATTGTAATATGCATTCATGAACTTTTAGTCCATTTCTTCCTGCACTTCCATAGGTCAAATGAAAATACCATTTTATCCCTTTCTTATTCCAATCTTCTTCCTTTAGGTTCATGTTTCAATTTTCGCAAGCGTACCAAATAGTTCAAGTAATAAAATGGAAAATCCACATATTGTAATCTTAAAAGACTTACATTGTTTAGAAAAGCATTATTCTTTACTAATTCAAGCAAAACAATTGAGTGATGAATTTTATATCCAGAGGCCTAATCAATTAGTTGTTCTATTATATATAGTCTAAGTTCTAATGTTTAATGATTAGATACTCACAAATATATAATCAATAATTATTATGCAATTAAGGTTGAGAATAGAACACAAAAGTATGAAAAAATAAATATATTGAACAACAAAAATTATAAAGAGTTAAGATACATTATGTTCAACCTCGTTGATGAATGTTTCTATAATGAGTCTCCACCAAAGATTAAGTTTCATTTCCTCCCCCCGAAAAGACTTTCAGAATTGGATTAAACTTGAAATTTGTATTTGAATTTGTAATTGAAGTAACCAATAATTGATTATGTTGATAACCTCTTCCATCTTCGAGATTTTCACTTATCTCCAAAGTATAAACCAAATATTTATTTATTTTATTATCTAAAAAAAGACAAACTACTTATCTTTTCTAAAATTATCTAATAAAATCATAATTATCTAATAAAAGATAAAATACTTATCTTTTCTAAAATTATTTAATAAACCCTTAATTATTTAAAAAGGTAATAAAAAAATAAACATAATAAAACTATGGTAATGTTAATTATCAATGCACTCTTCTTCTCTTTCCCCTTCTCCTTCATCCCACATCTTTCACCCCCATTATCCAATATTTCAAAGTTACACAAAGTGAAAGGAAATGCTAAAAAACTTTATGGGAAAGATGAAAAAAAATATGATTAGAAACGACACATATAGTCCTACATTCTTTTGTTATGATGTACCGACACTTCAACTTGGGTCAAGTATCGGTGCTCGACACATATTCGTATCTGATACTTTAGAATACTTTATCGATACTTCTCAATGAATTATTTAATTTATAAAGTCGTAGTACACTATAAGAATTTTTGTGAATAATGACCAATTTTAGTAACAAAAAATAAGGGTTAAGTATGTTTTTAGTCCCTGAACTTTGACTTAAATTTGGAATTCGTCTCTGGTCAAAACTTTTATAAATTTTGGTCCCTAAATTTTAAAAATGAATGAATATAGTCCTTTTAACCCAATTTTATTAACTTTGTTTTTTGTTTCGAAAGCATTTCTTAGTAAATATAGAGTCGAGAATGTGTTAAACGGCGTAAACAACTCCAATATTTACTGAGAAATGCGTTCGAAACCTAAAAAAAAAAGTTAACAAAATTGGGTTAAAGGACTATATTCATTCATTTTTAAAGTTTATGGACCAAAATTTATCAAAGTTTCGACCAGGGACGAATTCCAATTTTGGGCAAAAGTTTAGGGACTAAAAACATACTTAACCCAAAAAATAATTAGTCACTATATAATGACCAATTTAGATAATAATTTAAAAACTAAAAATTATTAACAACTAAAATAGTTCCAAAAAATTATAATTGGTCTCTAAATTGATAATTAAAATAGTTTCTATTATGAATTGGTTTATAAATTGGCCATTAACATTAACTACCAATATTTTGACTACTAAAATAAGTGATTTCTAAATTGATCACTAACATTAGCAACCAAGTTTTGGCTACTAAACTAATTGGTCTATATTGTTCTTCAATTAGAAAATTGGTCTCTAACATATCTTTGGTAACTAAAATTGATTATTATTTAAAAATTTTCTTGTAATGGTACTTTATGATAACAATAATTTATATTTTTTATGTTGACAACTTTAGTACATATAGTTTTATTTTGGATCTGCTCACTTATTGATATTCATATATCACATATTGATTACGTATCATATTCTATTATTTAAAAAATAAATGTATCAACATATTAGATAGATGTGATACAAAAATTGTATCCGTGCATTATGGCTCTCTTGCTTTCCACTCTTCCCTTCCACTCATAGCTCAATTCCCTATTCTAAGCATAACTCCCTCCTCCACATTTTTTTTCAATAAAGATGCATTGTAAATTTTGCAATCTAAAATACAAAATAACAAATGTATATATTACGAATTATGTAATTTGAAATACATTTTTCATTTTTATTTTCAAATTGTATAATCTAAAACACAAAAATTTTATATTTTAAATTTTAAATTTTGTAATGTAAAATTAAAAACTTATTTTGAATTATACAATTCAAAATGTAAAAAAGAAAAGGTATATTTTAGATTATATAATCCAAAAATATAAAATTTGTATTTCAAATTTTAAATTCCATTTTTAATTTTATATTTCAGCTTATATAATCTGAAATACAAATTTTGTATCCAGATTTAATATTTTGAGATCATTTTAGATAGTGTATTCCAAAATAAAAATGAACAGAGGGTAAAATTATAATTTTTGAATGTATTGAGGCGCACAAAGATAAGATGGAGGTGCGGGAAGAAATGTCCCGCTATATATTTCTCTCTGTAATCTCATATCAATATGAATGTTCTAAATTTTCAATATCTACATTTTTTTTCACAACCACGGATTATTTAAATTTTATATTTCTGACTTTTAATTTTAATTAAAAAACAAAGATTAAGTACGCCAATTGAGTTTTATTTTGAAAAATACAAAGAAAAATATACATGAATTTTAAAATGATGTAATTTAAGCATACGCAATAGTTTACACTTATCATTAATATTGTAAAGACCGTTATGAAGTCATAGATAAAAAATAATATTTTATAACTCGATTATATTATTTCATTTGAGTCATTATAAAAAACTACCAATTTAGTCATCAATTTTAGTAACAAAAATAATTACTCACTATAATAACTATTTTAAATATCAATTTATAAACTAAAAGCTATTATAATTAAATAGTTTCAAAAAATTATGATTGGTCCCTAAATTAGTAACTAAAATAATTTTCATTATAAATTGTCAATAACATTAGCTATTTTAATTTTGACTACTAAAAGAATTGGTCTCTAATTAAAAAATTGATCCCTAAACATATTTTTATTCACTAAAATTTGTCATGATTTGAAAATTTTCTTATAGTATAAATAATATATTTTATGTAAGGTGGTGCAAGATTAATAAAGATAAGAGTCTGCATTTTAATACAACTTTATTAATATTATTTAATTAATTATATAATTAATTAAGTAATTAATAGCACTTAATAAGTCGTATAATTGTTAATAACTATTCCTATATAGTAAATAATCAATATTATACTCGTAGAAACATAATTTCTTTCACACTAACCATCTAGTTAAGGTAGATAAAATCGAGATTTAAATCGTAAAATTATAAGATCCTATAATTTCATATAGTATTTACGACTCAGATGTCACACATCATCGTAATACAGTATGATTGGTAAAATTGTCAAACAAAATCATAAAATTGTATAAATCGTCGTTTTTATTTTCAATTTTTATGTTGTATTATGTGTTCATATTCTTTGATGAATAATTAAAAATTTACATTGTTATATTATTGTCAGAAACACAACCACCTTTCACCTAATTACATTAAATATTAATACAATTAAAATTCATTTTTCAAAAAAAAATTAATATAATTAACATCCAGCTACAACATATCACAACACTTCTCAATTAAAATTTAATACAATTATAATTTTCCAATTTTACAAATACAATTTTGTATAGACTCAAAACATAATAACATGTATTTATTAATTATAGCATTAATATTTATTACTTCTGAAACATTTCTTGTATAAAGACATATATATTAATGCTATTTATAAATACAGATAACAAATTGGTTTTTTATTTATTTTCTCTTTTTATTTTACTTTAAATCTTTTCATATTTCCATATTTATTATATTAATTATTTTCATACATATTATTTAAAATTTCAAAGGATAAAATTATTTTAATTTCTATTCATAATAAAATTGAATAATTATTTTCTTTTATATATATATATATATATATATATATAATAAAAAAATGAAATTTATGATCCGTGTTAAGAACTAACGATTATATAATCTTCTCAATATTTTAATCACAATCTAATTTCTCAATTTAAACTACCTTGAATATAGTTCGAGAATAACAATGATAATTAATATTAATTACTTGAACTGAGTATAGATGCATCAAATAACTATAAATTAAACATATACAAACATATTTTCCTATCTCAATAATGACCATATAAAACCCTTGCACACATAAAATCTTTAATAGTAATTGATGATAATTAAATTAGTCTATATTTGGATGAGCCATTCTAAATCAGCCAATTACTGTTTGCTTTACAATTTTTTAGTTGTGTATGTGCATAAAATCAAAGAAATGAAATGTCATTTTAATGTTAATAAAAAAATACTGATAGAACATTATGAGAAAATTATTTGAACTAATGTAAGAAAGGTGTAAACTTGTAATAAGCTTCTTCTTTTTTATTTGTTTTCATAAATTAAAAAATTTAAAAATGTAAATTTTTCTTAATTTCTTAATACATTTGTCTATACAATATTTATAGAATTAGAATATCTTTAATAGTTTTTACTTGCACTATTTTTATAATTCTTTTCTTCTCTTTAATTTTTTTCCTCTAAACAATTTCTTCTCAAGTTCATTTTATTCACCTTCAACTATCGCTTTAATTATCGTACTCACTTAATGGAACCAAAGAAATAAACATACCTCAAAGATTCAACACGAATGACCAAAGTTTTTGAAAATATAAACTAAATTTTAATATTTCAAATTACAAGAGAAATATGTAACATTAGTTATTCAAACTAATAAATAGCTGCAATGTAGGAAAAACATTGGAATTCAAAAATAGTATTTTGAAAGTGTCATTAAGTAAGAATTGAAATATTTTTTTAAAATAAATTAATATAAAAAGTATACTTTTTTTATGCTTTCAAAAAATGTATTTTTTTTTCTCATAAAGTTTTCGAAGAAGAAAATAGATTAGTATTCTCATCAATAACTATTTTTTACATATTTTTCCAAGTAAGAAAAAATTCTTAACATAGTCAAATTTTTTCATCTTCGTAATAATTTTTACAATTATTTCATACCTAAGTCATTTGTGGAATTTTTTTCTATAAAATTTATTATTGTAAACTTTGTCACCTTAATAAAATTGATATTCCAAAGTCATTTATCATTTTTCATCATATAAAAGAAAAACAAGAATAAAAATACAAGCAAGAAATACAAAACAAACTCTCACCAGAATAAAACAAAGGAGGTTGAAACCTATTATGAAAAAAGAAAAAAAGATCAAACTAATAAAAAGTATAAAAATATTCAAACTATTCGAAATCAATTTTGGTCTCCAAAATTAACAAACTTATCAGTTTTGTTGTCGATGGATATAAGAAGTCTTAATCATCATAAACTTACATGTGCATTTTGTCCATGTTCCTTTAAAAGATCATAAGACAATCAATGGAACAAAAAAAGTTTGGCCCAACAAAAGACAAACACATTCCAATCACACATCTGTAACCTTTATTCTAGGATATCTCTATATACTCAAACACAAATAACTCTTATATTTTCAGTATAAAACATTTTAAATACCAAGAAAATGATGGTTTTGAGTTTGAAAACTTAATTGGAAATGCTTTAATGATTCTTGGTTAACTTTTTGAAGCGATCCAATAACTCTTAGAAATTTTTTAACTTTTCTGTTTCGAGCTCTTGATCTATCAATCATAAATAGGTAAGACAAGCTAGAATTTTCTCCAAATTTTAAATTTTAGATTATGTTTTGGCTTGGTTTTGGAAGGATTATAATTACATGCAAAATTTTGTAATAGACAATTCTACAAAGAGCTGAAATATTGTATTAGTCAATTATTTGTGCTAGGTACGAGTTTATGATTTTACAACAAATATAAGTTTGAATAGATGAATATGAAGTTGCTTAGGAAGAATAAACCTGTATATATGAATATCAAGTTGATTAGGAAGAATGGAATATAAATATTGATTAGGAGAATGGAATGTAAATATGAGAGGTTGATCTTACTACTATTTTTTTTCAGTTATTTTTATCTAAATATTGAAATGTTTTTCATAATTGGCTTAACGTATTTGAATTTGTTCAACAAAATTTAAGATAATGTTAGAATGAATTTCCTCAAAAGTTTCATTCAATGAAAATATTTTCATGATAAGTGAAAAGTATTTGCAAAAAACTTCAACGGATTATAAAATTTCACTTAAAAGATTAAGTATGGGAAAATTATCCTTATTTACTAAATTTATTTCAACAAATTTTAATTTTGTTTAGTAAATTCCTAAAAAATTGTCTTTTTTTGTTATATTATTCAATGTCTTTATTATTTATAGTTAAAATTATCTAGGTAATAATTTATTAAGTGAATGAAATTTAGATTCTCTGATAAATATTGTATTTGTCTCTACTGTATTTTTAAAATAAATAAATTAATACTTATTTTAATGTTTTAAAATATATTAAAGAGAACAACACCACAAAATTCAGTAAAAAAAGTTGAACTCAATTTAATGTTTCTGAGCAATGCATGAATATTGGTTCGATCATGTAAAATCTGTCTGATTCCATCTTAATTATCCTGCAAGTGAATATATTCAAATATTGAGTCATGTGTTTTATTTTTATAAACATTCTTAATATGTGTCTTTCAAAAAATTTCGATGACGAATGTGATGGATAAACTGATTGATTATAGTTATATAATTGTAGATGATGATAAGATTGATTTAATATTGATTTTGATAATTGTAAATTCATTTCTTTTTATTTTATACATGTATTATGATTATGAGATTGCATTAACACTTGAATACATGATAATACATGTAGTTAATATTTTCATAGTTAACATTTTTTATAATATTTTAAAATATTGTGAATACATACAGGGTTTGTAAGATTATCTGTATGAGATATCATACACTCCCTTATTATACTTTTATATACACACACTCATGCATGTTATATAATGCAAGTTTTAAGTTTATATGGTTTGAAATGTTTGTTTATATATTATTTTGGATATTGCATAAGTGAGCTACATTATTATTCTCATTTGTGGACCACCATGATCTGACATAATAATTTTGGATCATTATATATCTATGAATAAAAAGCAAAATCATTATATATATACGATGTACGAAAGAACTAAAGGAGCAGAGTCTAGTTAGATAGCTGTGTCTGTAAAGTTGTAATGTTCAATATTAATATACGTTCTTTCAATTTATACATACACCTGCGTTGTCATTGTTTTTCGATATTAGCAATTAATTATGCACACAAACAAACACATAGGATAATAATATTACATAAATTAACATGATCAGAAAAAGTTCTAAATTTAAAATCTTTCCCTCGACTGATGGTTAGGGATAGATTTAACTCGTGAAAATCGTGAAATAATATTGAATAAAAGAATTCATAATTTTAAATATGTATTTAATTGTACGAGTAACTTAATTATACATGTATTTGTTTTGATAGATGAGGTGGAGGAAGGGTGCAGGTAGTAAAAGTATTTAAATGAATTTTGTTTGTGTTGGGTTTTAAGTTAGAGTGAAAATAGAAAAAAGGGGGTATAGTTAGCATTTTGAAAGAATAGAGGTTTCGGGAGTTTTAAGAGGGATGATAAAACACCAATGAATCATGAGTAAAATCAGATATTTGATATCATTCTCAGTCCAAAATCTTATTTTAAGATAATAAATTTATGAGTTTCTACTTTTTCATTTTTAATTAATGTGGGACTTAGACTCACACTTGAATTCCTCGACAGAAAGATGGGTTCCACATGTATATAATTATAGTGATATAATTTAGCAGCGGAAAGGAAGAAGAAAAAGGTGAAAAGAAAAGGTTGTGTATGTAATACATGAATAAATGATAGAGAGGGGGGGCTGTAGGAGGTAGTGGGGTAAATTAATTAGAGTGTAGGCAATTGAAGATCGGAAAGCGACCTGACAGGGAGAAACCCCAACGGTTTTCTGAGAGCGTAGTGTAGTAGTGAGGGGATGTGATGAGAAAGTAGGGTGGTAGAGTGGGGTTTGTTTTGTTTTCATTTTTCGGTAGAACAGAAGAAGTGAATGAATGAATGAATGAATGAACAGAGAAGAAAAGAAAGAATGGTAGATTTGGTTACTCTTCTCTTCTGATAATATATATATATATATATATATTTACATATTCTTGTTCTACAGCTACCTAGCCAGCTGCATGGTGCAGCTATTATTTGGCCTATTTACACATATACTCTTTCTTCTGTCTTCCCCTACCATACTGTGCCCCATATATATAGTTATATATACATCTCAAATGGAATTATTTTGGTAAACTCGCCACCACTGAATAAAGTTCCTTTTCCAGCAATCTGGTTGATTTGTATAATTGCATGTGTCCCCATTCCCTTACATATGGTCCCACCCCTCTTTCTGTGGTCTCCCTTTATCCCTTCTTTCTCCATTTTTACATTTATTTTCTCCCTTCACTTTGTCCTATCTATATTGCTAACACTAAACACTTTTTTCACTATTTCGGTAACCTATTCATCTCTTCCATCTCTCTCCAATATACTAATTTGTCACCACCAAATCCCTGCATATACATCTATCTCTATATCTATCTATCTATCTATCAATCCCAGATCATCTTATTATCTATATATATTACCACACTCTCTCTAACTGGACCACCATGTGACACTCTTCAATATTTTCTCATTCTTCTCTCTGCACTCTGCGGGATCACAATACAACAAACAAACAAATCTTTCTCTGCTTTATCCTCCACTCAGATCAGATGTGTACATCATTTTTTTAATCAAATATTATTATGGCTAAGCCCTATATATATTCTCTAGACTTTTGAGCACGTGATGATGTGGAATTTCAAGCTCCAAAATAACTTTCTTTACCCTTATTATCTATCACACACATCATTTATGATTATAGGATTTTCTAACGTCGTTTTTAAGGATAACAAATAAGGCTACATTATTAATTAGGTCGTTTTCGACATGTTTTGATGAAAGGAAAAGGCAAATATAACAGACTGTCAATTTTAACACTTACAATTAATAAACTGACTTAGTAGACAAAGTATAGCCTAAATAGAGTGATAATGCTCCCTACTTTGTCAATGTATAAATGAGGAAATAAATGAGGAGAAGAAAAAAAGAGAGTGTGTAATCTCAGGTTGGGTTTTGCAGTGTAATATATATAACTTTGGCAAGTGTAGTTGTCTCTCTACAACACAAATGTATGGTAAATATCCTAATTCTTTTCACCCTTCCATTTGTTACAAACTGGTCCACTCCTACACCTCACACCATCCTATACTTACAAGTTTTTGTAAAGTTATGAATTTAAAACGTAGAAATTCAGTGATCAAGCATAAAAAGTGGAATTGTACAGAAATTGAAATGCATGTATGACTGTAAATTATATATGCTTCATTTGATATTTATAGTTTGATTTCGTGAATAAGGTATATGTGGGTGAGTATTTGCTACAGTTTCGTCATATGAATGTTAGATATCATGTAGGGTGGGTGGTTTCTGTTGTAAGGTTGTGCTTGTCAAGCTATGTGAATGTTTGGTTTTCACTGTATCAGTGATTGCTGTGTTTTTTTTTTTTTTTTATGTGCAAACTTATAAGATTTAAAGGCACAAACATTTGGTTGTTTTGCAGAATAAAGATGGTTAAGGATATAGAGTGTAATTGTTTTCTTGAATGTATGTTATCTTAATTAGTATTTTGTGACAAAAAATGTAGGGTCATTTATGTGTAATGATGCAATATAGGGTTTATATAAAATGTGTATATTTCATCGTATTGTTTTTTATTGTGATGTGTTTATCTGTAACTCAATGACGAAGTAGTTAAGCTTAATTTAGTTTTATTAATTAAACCGATTTAATAAAGTGAAGTTTATAGATTATAGTTATAATTAAGAAGAATGGATTTATTTAAAAAAGTTATGTTTTATAGTAAGAAAGTGAAGTTTGTGTATAGAAAGAGAAGGGAGGGCAATGGGGGACCAATGAATTCAGCTTTTATATGCATTGCATAGTTGGTGTAGATAGGGGATATTCAATATTCAATAGTCAATAAACACGTGTAGGTTTAGTAAATTTACATATTTTTCTTTCTTTAAAGATATTGACTTTTTTATTTTTAGTATGCTTATGATATATATTAGACATACCAGGATTAATATAATTACAATTTCTCCTTTTTGGTGTATTCTTATAATTTAGTTTGATCGACAACTGAGTGTGTAGAGATGACAATTAAGTTAATTAAAAGGTTTAAATATAGTAATAGATTCTGAATAATCTATATCTTTTAATTTTTTCTTGTTTATAGTATTTAATGAACTCTTTTTTGTTCAAATAAGTCTGTGTAAAATGTGAATTACATGTAGACCAAGAAGGTATTAATAAAAATATGTAGGAGAGAGAAAGCCAGAAAAAGAAAGAAAAAAAATGTAAAAGATAAAGTAGTTGAAATTAAAAAAAAAAGATAAAATAAATAAGTGAAAAGTTTGTAATTTATTTTATTGATTCGACGAAAAAGAATAATTAGATAATTAATTAATTTTCAAAATACTCATATTGGAAATATAATTACCTATGAAATTATTATTTTATAAAATTTAAAAGTATTAGTGAACTAATTCAAATTTATTTATTAGTTCAAATAACTAATTGTAAATCATGTATCAATTTTTTTCATATACCAAATTTAAAAAAATTAAAGCAGAATAAAAATTTGCAAATAAAAAATGGAAATTACACATGAAATAAAAAAGTATAATTTTAAATTCACACTTCAAAAATGTTAAACCTTAATTTCAAAATATATTAATAACATGCATGTAAAGAGAGGAAGTTAAGAAAAAAAAGACAATTGATTATGGTATTAGAAGTACATAATCAATTTCAACATTTATATCTATATTCATAATTAATGAACAAACAGAAAGATTCAAAAAAAAAAAAAATAGGAAGATACGCTTATATTAAAATTAAAAATGATGGTTAACTATGTTTTTTTATAATGTGGTTTTTGGTTCTAAATTTTGATTTGTTAGGTTTTTTACTTAAGAATTATATGGACGTAATCTTTCTGATTAATAATAGTGTTAATTGTTGTTTTTTTTAGGATGTTGTTGATATGAGAAAAATTAAAGCTTATTTAAAGTGATTTGTGGTTTATTACGTAAAAAAAAAATTAATATTGTTAGAAAAAAGAATTATAATCATCTATTTCTTAAAAATAAGGACTTAATAAAATCAAAATTTAAGATATAAAAAATCTAAAATATTGTTTATGAAAAAAATACATAGTAAATTTTAAAATTAGAACAAAAAAAAATTGTAAACTTAAAAATATTACCTGTTTGTTATTTTTTCTTTTAACGCTCACAAGGGGATAAATAGCCTCTTATCCCAATATTTCCAACCTTCGTTCTCAAAACAAAATAATGAAAACGTGAACAATGGATCCAAACATTCTCATAATGATAACTTATAAAATGAAAGAAACTACATTAAGAAAATATATATTGTGTACAAAATTTCCTCTCACTCCAATTAATTTTTCATTTTTGTATCTTCTTTTTAAATCAGTTGTGCAGATGTGAACACTAAATTATTTAAATGAATGGAAACATTCCTACAATGATAATACTTCTAAAATGAAAGAAATAATATTAAAAACAAATATTTAAAGCACTTAATTAATAATAGTTGACTGTAACACTTGCAATCCATATTAAGTTATTTTTTCTAAAAATAAAATTAACTTAATTTTTTTATTTATATTTTCATAAAAACGAATTATGTTATCTAGTTACACCGCTTTTAAATATATACCAGTTTGTTTTTAGTACAATAAAAATAAAAAGTACAATAAAATTTTAGTTTTATTAATTTTACTTGAATTCGAATAATGATTGAACTAACTGAATATGTCTTTATTCTTTACTAACTGATAATATGTATTTGTAAAAAAAAAAAAGATAACTAACATTAATATGTAACAATTTTAAAAAAAATATTAGGAATTTTAAAATTGTAAAATTAAAAATTAAAATTACAAAGTAAAAGGAGTAAATGTTTTTCCTCAAACTTAAAAACATTTTTAATATTATTTTTTTAATAATAACATATGACAAATTATAAAAATTAAAAATATATTTAATTTTATCAACTATTAAAAGAATTTAAATAAAACTAAAATTAAAATTTTTATATTATAATAATATTTTTTATTGTAGTTAGAAATAAAATATATCTATATTTATTATAATAAAATTAGTTTTTACCTAGAATAATAATGATATCGAAATTTTTATTAATGATTTTTATTTATTTTATTTATTTTATCTTTTTCATATATATATATATATATATATATATATATATATATATTTTGTGAAATTCGAGTATATCCTAAATTAGTAATGCCTTTCTCATTTTCCATAATTATGATATAGATAGAACATGGAGAAAAAAAAAAATGTGGTCCAAACTTCAAGACATGCATAGAGTTGAAGAAAGCTATCTTCTGAAAAGACAACAATTGCCACCTACCCCTAATTTATTGTCCTCCTTCGTTAATGTCACACTATCTCGTCTCTTGCACAACTAATTTTTATTTTCTTAATACTTTTATAACAAGAATTTTTATTAACAGTTTTGAGATTTTAGATATAGTCACAATTCTAAAATATGTTTTGTAACATTATTTATATATATATATATATATATTAATTTACACTTATATAACTTTATAAGTTATTATTAAAGTATATATAAAATTGTCACCAGTTATGCACCTATGATAAATGGACAAGTAAGTACATTTTAACAAGTGTGCAAAAGTTTACTCACGTATTTTTACTTTTTATATTTGAAAGAAATACATTCATATTTTAAATAAATTATTTGTGGGACTTATTAATGTTGTAGATGACACAAATTATTCAATGAGTGAGACAAACTATAATCGAATTATGATGTTTAAACTGTTACATTTTTAAATAGAAAAAATTTGTCATGACTAACCTTTTAGTTTTTTGAACGTGTGATAAGTTAAGAGATGAATTCAATAATTAATATAAGAGACTTAAGGTAATAAGTTTGATTTTCAATAAATTTGATGAAAAATGTTAGTAGAAATGAAAAAAAAATGTAAAATACTCCGTTAAGTTTTGTATATTTTATAGAATTTTTTGTGTTAAAATAATTTTTTTGCAAGAAAATATGAAAGATTGTAATAGGAATAGAAACAAAATTGAATATATAGATATTAATGTGTGTACGAATATGGAAAGAAAATTTAAGCATTTTATATAATTGCAAATATAACATGTGAAACGAAACGGGGTCCCCAATAGATTTTTTGGTGTGATGGTGATGTAAAGTGGGGCTTCTTTCAGATGCAAGGAAAGGCTTTAACATTTGTATTAGTAAATTTAGGGTGAGGGTGGCGGCACCCTAATTCTTAAACTCTGAATTTGAAATCCCTAATTCTTCTTTTCTTACCCTTAACAGGAATCTAGGTACCTAGGCATGCATGCAATTGTTTTCTTCTCTGTCATCCACATGTGGCCTTCTGGTGTGACATTTCCTCGGAAAATTCTCGGTAAGTGTTTTTACCAACTCTTTCCTTTCCACTCTAATACCAGATCCCAACAAAACAAAAACCTCAAATTATTCAACTTTTTCTTTAATTAATTAACATACACACACAACAGTACATTAACTCAAACCTCTTTCTTCCATTTCCTTCTCTTTCCAATTTAATGGCTTCCACTGCTCAATTAGGGTTTCAATCGCTTTCCATTGCACGCATACCTCTCCCACAATTAATGAAAGCAGCAAACAAAGAAACACCGTCACTCTTTCGCATTGGTTCTTTCTGCTGCATTTTATTGCATTATCTCCTATCAAACAAAACTTTAAGACGGGATTCAGATGTCATTTTGTGTTTTAAGGATTCTGTAGTGTGTACTTCATATTGTTACTCGTCAATTCTTTTGTTTTCACTTTATCAATCGATGCTTTTGAGACAACTTAGTCGAAGAACAACCGAATGATGTTAAGGGAGATGGAAGAAAGAAAGTGAAAGCTAGGAATTTCATTTGATGAATAGAAATGAAAGGAAAAGAGATAAAATAACATGGAGGATGGAATGAATATATATTGTTTATATTTATTGTCATTAAACAACTCTCACGGGGTACTAAAAGTTACTTGTAGGTCATGTAATTTTTTCAAAGTTTTTTAATGTCACATCATTTTCACTATCGTAAGTATATAGACTTCCAACTATTATAGAGTTTCTTCAATGAATGATCATAAACTACTTCACACTTTTATATTTTATTATTTATCTCTATTCATCTCACCGAACATAGATTAAAAAATAGGTGAAACCAGAAAAAAGGTAGAGTAGTTGTGTGCAGATGTGGCATTGTATATATGGTAGCCCAGAGGTGTGGTTTTCTTGCATATATTTGCTTTCACAATAGCTTTTTTTGAAAGAGATGATCTGAAGACATTATTGAAGTTATTTTTTTAAATGAGGGTAACATAAAAGGAGGATTTTTAATTGCTTAAATGATGATGACTAGTTTTCATGCTATTAGTCTTTGCTGTGAAAATAAAAGACAGTCACAGGTCTCTCTTGTATCTCCTGCTACTTCATGATGCTATTTATTAGTACTTCTTCTATTAAATATGTGTGGCAGAAGCTTTAGAAAAAGGATATATGTTTTTTTTCATTTAAAACTATAATAATATTACAAAGAGAGATTCAGAAGAAACAATAAAGAGACTCACACTATCATATGTGATGAGGTGCAGCATGCCAGTGCATAGAATTGTAATTGGAATATGACTAGACACTATTCCTCTTGCCAAGGCAAACGCAACTTGTTTCATCCTCTTTTTTCTCTGTGCTAGCTCTACAAGTTGAACATGACAACGTTAATTTTTCACTTTGGTTGTCTGTATTATAGATTCAAATATGTAATTTATGGTGATTGGAGGCTCATCCAGCCAAGAAAAATATAGGCAGCAGCAGGTCACAGTGGACCACTCGACGATACTACTGGCTACTCATAAACATAGCCAACTATCTGATGTAGAGGTAGATATCATCACCATGATCAATTACTTTGTAGCCATCTAAGTCATATGAATCATATTTATTTTTCTGATTTTCGATAAGATAAATGAGAAACAGAAACATCCAACCAGGATTTGAGGTTTGAGGTTCGAGGATGCATTATTCAACACTTTTGTTTCAGTATCTGTGTTCACTGCATACATACATATATATATATATATATATAATGAAAACAAAGAAAGTATATAGAGTTATAATTATTCCCTAGCTTGCCCTTGTCTCTCCTACAGACCAGAGAAACACACAGATCATATATTTTATGACATTTTACTTTTTTTGGTTGTCTATGTTTTTTTATCTGGTTGAGTGTCTATATATAAAAGAAGGCAACTGATTATTAATTTTGTTCAACTGTAATCTCCAGGCTTTCATGGTTAATTAACTAACCACTCAGTTCATGTAAAAGTACACAAATATAGCATGTGGTTCAACATCTTAATGTACATGATATACTGTAGTTTTCAACGTGCATGTAGAGAGAGTTGATGAATCTCACTTCTGGAGACAATAATTCATGTGTACGTGTTAAATATAGGAGATGGCTATGCTTTGAATATGTGTTGAAGAAACAACATATGTTTAATTTGTTGATAAATTTAAAAACGATGATGTTGTGAAACAGAGAGAAAGGTTCATATATCTGACATGTGTGGCTGTGTCTAGGTGAATGTGTTAAAATTGTACATTAAATACGTAGTTTGTATCATATAATTAACATCAAAGAAGGAGACTTAATAATATAAATTGATGAGTAGTACCTGTTGAAACGAAAGATCACGTGCAGGGAGCAGGCAAGTTAATGATTAGTTTTACGTATATATACATTCATAATATTACACTCATACTCGTCCCTTACGAAAAATAAAATAATTATTAGTTCAGATTGCATTAATTTCGACTTTCGGCTATTCCTCCCACTTCCTAGTTAAGTTATCTATATTCAGAAAGTCTCACAATCCTCACATAATACTATTCCTAAAACAACTGTTAATGATGTTTTTGGGGTCACACAAAGTACATATTCAAAACGTAGTTCTTTTGATGGGGTAACTTAAATTCATTGGTTGGTAAACTTAGGCAATGTTTGAAGTTATTAAATGTGTTATAAAAACATATGGTGAAGGATTAATCTACAGGATGTCAATTCCTTTTTTCTTTTTTTTCTTCTTTAAAATAGGTATCAATATATATAGCTATTATACTCATAATATTATCCTGCCATATTGTAAATGTAATGCGAAGATAATAAAACAATCTCTCGTATATAGTTTTATGGATTTTTTTTTCAGTTTTGAAATATTCATAAATAAGAGTGCTGATTTTCGAACTATATTCCTTTGTAAATTCCGAAATTAAATATCATGTTTGATCCCTACTTCTATTATTGATTTCGCATTAATTTCTAGTGATATATACACACATTTACTATTTTAAAAGGAAGAATTTATTCTGTTTTTGTTGAAAACTTAAATTTTCTTTAAGACAACTGGTTTTAAGGAGAGACGAAACATTTGATTGTTAACCAAATATGTTCTAAGAAAGATTTGTGAAATGCTTTTTTAAATCACATGTGGTTCAACCCTTTTGTGTTTATTTATGCTTTACAAATCCTCCAAGAGAACTAAACGTATAATAAATAAATAAAAACCATGAATGATTAAATTACATAGCCATAATAAATAAATTTTATATATAAACATATGGTACCAATTTTATTCATTTATGTTCATGTGTTCGATTTTATTTGACAGTGTCAGATATTTAAAACATTGTGGTAAAAAAAAAATTAAAAGAAAAATCGGACTAAAAGAAAAGAATTTAGGAGAAACCAATGTCACTATTCCATTAAAAAATGAAACCTAAAATGGCCAAGCAACTTTACAAACTTTAGCCTAACATAACAAAAACAACTTTATCTTAATAAATGTATTAAAACAATCTGTGTTGAATAAACCGTGTGTAGTTTGTACACGGGATAATTAAAGCACTCTGCATACAATTTTAATACCAGTGTTGTCACCTAAAGTTAAATTTAATGGTTTCTTCTGTTCATATAAGTAATCTCGTTAAGTAAAATTAGTAAACTATATATATATATACATGATTATAGGAAATTGCATTAGAGTTGTCTAATTTACTATATTGAATTAGCCAACGACCTTATATACACTACTAACGGTTAACCATTAACCCACAAGGGTTATAATAATATATATCTCTTCACATTTCAAGGTATCAGTCTCGAAGAGTGAGAGCATTACAGAAAATACAATTTGCTTACATTAACCAATGATTGAAGTTTTAATATAGGAATAATAAAGTAAAGACATGCATATAATATAAAGGTGTTAATTGTATGAAGATTATGATTTGAAAAATGAAATAGAGAAAAAAGATAGAAAGGTAGGGCAAAAGGGTCCTTGGAGTTGGGTTGGAAGAGAAAGATAGTTTCCATGAATGAACTGAATTGCTTTAGTAAACAATGGAGGGGGAATTAATATTGATTGTTTATAAGGACAGCAATGAGTTGAAGGGAAGAGAAGAAGAAGTTTTATTTATTTATATATTATTGAGAGAGAAAACAGTGGCAGGAGAGAGGGTGCAGTGCAGGGCAGGGTGGTCTGTTTTCATTTTCTCATAGTTTAGCCATTTGCTTTTCCTTTTCTTACCTTTCACCCGGGGACCATCCACAACACACTCAATCAATGACACTAAAAGTCAAAAAAAAGAAAAAAAATAAAATAAGTGTACACTACTCTATCATCTCTCTCTCTCTCTCCATTATGCCATTATGCCATTGCCATTTTCTCTGCTACAACTAGGTAGAGCCATGTAGTTTAGCCCGTACTCGTGTGTGAGCTGCCACGAGATAAATTAAAGGATATCATTGCGTTGCTTTGTAGGATTTGTTAAGAAAATGAGTGTGAAAGCTAGATTTAACAGAGTTAAGTTAAGGTGATTGCTTCTGGAACAACTGGGCTTTTGGTCTCAACCCAGAAGCATATGTACTGTACAGATTATACCAAATATGATGAAAACGACAAGTTGCTCACATGACCACAATAGGCACATTATTCATGGCCCCCACGTAAGTGTAGTAATCCTTTCTATCTACCTTTCTCTCTCTCTCTCTCCCACGAATAAAACTGGGTTGCAACAAATTTTTTTGCTTCTTTTCCTACTTGTAAAGAACCTTCTTGTGAGGTAACTATACTTATAGCTAAAATCCACACGACTTCACTCTTTTTTTCTCTCTCTCTCTCTCTGGATCTAACTTCTCATCATATTATGCTTTATAGGTCAGCAGCAGTATATAACAATAACACCACCCCTTTTTCAATTCTCCATTTCATGGCTTGTCTTTCTTTAGGGTTTGGATTTGGAGTGTTGTGGTCAAATATGAAGGCACCGACGGTTTTAATTTTTGTGTACTGAGAGTCTGCTTTTGTTTTTCTTTAGAGCCTCAGCAATCTGGGTAAAATATCTTCTTCCCCATGCTACTACGGCTATGTCATGCCAACCTTCAATTTAATCTCATTAAGTCTTTTTAATCCCCCCACTTTTCTGTTTCTTCTCAGATTTCTTCTTTTTTATTTTACTTTCCTGCCCTCTTACTTTCTTCGATCGCTTTATTCTAATCATTTCATTTATTATTATTATTATTATTATTATTCTTTCTATCTTTTTCCATTGTTTTTCCTGAGATCCAGAGGTTATTATTAACAGAATTCAAGGTAGGTCAGCCATAACTCCATGGACTTGATACAACAAGTTAAAGGCACTTATTCTGATAGCAGGGAGGAAGAGGAGGAAGAGGAAGTGACAGAGATTATTGGTATCACAAGAGAACCGGAAAGCAGCAGTAAGCTAGCTCTATTTCCTTATTACCCCTTTTAATTTCTTCATCGATCCACCACAAATTAATTAACTCATCTCTTTAATTAACCATCCTCATCTTCTTCAATTCTTCTTCATGTATTAAATATGCCCCCACACCTTCAAAATCCACGGTTGGGGAACCATCGTTAATCTCTCTACGCCACTAACACCTCACCCACTCCCCATGAATTAGGGTTACACCACCACCAAGATGCCGCATCCAATTTTGGAAAGAAGCTGGACCTGATGGAGTTGTCACTGGGGAGCAGCAAGGAAGAGGAAGGGGAGGGAAATTTGCAACAAGGAGGAGGAGGAGGAGCGGTTCATCATCATCATCACCATCACCAACAACAGCAACAGCATGAACATCATCATCAACATCATCATGAGGGTCACGGAACCTGTTCAAACACGAAGGAAGTAGTGGAGAAAGAACACATGTTTGACAAAGTGGTGACACCGAGCGATGTGGGGAAGCTGAACAGGCTGGTGATACCGAAGCAGCACGCGGAGAAGTACTTCCCCCTTGATTCGTCGTCGAACGAGAAGGGTCTGCTCCTGAATTTCGAGGACCGGAATGGGAAGGTGTGGCGGTTCAGATATTCGTATTGGAACAGCAGCCAGAGCTATGTGATGACAAAAGGGTGGAGCCGTTTTGTGAAGGAGAAGAAGCTGGATGCAGGTGACATTGTCTCTTTCCAGCGTGGCCTTGGCGATATGTATAGACATAGATTGTACATAGATTGGAGGAGAAGAACCGATCATGCCCATCCCCCCTCTGATCCCTCCGCCTCCCCTTTGTTTCTTCCCTCTATCAGATGGTACTCTCTTCCCGCCACCTCCCCCATCGTCCCACCCCGCTACCACCACGATCATCACTTTCACCACCTCAATTACAACAACCTCTTCACTTTTCAGCACCAACACCAGTACCTTGGTCATGCTCATGCTCACGGTGCTGCCGCTGCCACTGCCACTGCCTCCGCCCATCATCACAGCAACTATGCCGACCATAATTCCGGATCTGGACCTGGCTCACTCTATTACCTCAGGTCCTCCGTGCCGATGGGTACTGCTGCTGATCAAAACTTGGCAGGCAGAGGGAATAACATTGTGCCCATGATCATCGATTCGGTGCCGGTCAACGTCGGTCATCATAATCATCGCCATGGGCATGGGCATGGTGGCATGTCGAGTGGGGGTGGTAGTTCTACCCCAAGTAGTGGAAAACGACTCAGGCTATTTGGGGTGAACATGGAGTGTGCCTCTTCCGGTGAAGATTCCAAAGGGTTGTCTTTGGGTTCGGCAGCGCATGTCGCAGTGGGAAATTCAGTTCCTTCTTCTTCGTCTCTCCAGCAACGCCTGAGGATGCCCCATGAAGAACCCCTTTCTTCTTCAGCAAGGTTCGGTGATCACAAAGGCGGAACCGGAACTTCTCTGCTGTTTGATTTGGATCCCTCCTTGCAGTATCAGCAGTAGTCATCAAAATAAATTCAACATATCCATCATCCACCAATAATGAATGGAGAAGATGCAGTTTCGGAGTTAGTTGGGCTAGCTACCCTCTCTTTTGCGGCATTTGTTTTTTCTTTACTTAATTTTCTCTCTTCTCTATATTTCTCTCTCGCCAGCTTGCTACAAAGGAAAGAGCTCCCAAACTTTCTTTATATTCTTCTTTCTCCTACTCCTAATCAGTAGTAATATATTAGCAGCAGGTATAAGTTAGCGTTTGAACTTTTTGGTATGAACTGAACTGCACGAAGAGTTAATTAGCTGGAATTCCAGTCTCAAAGGAAATGAAAACAAAAAAATCGTTTCAAGACCAAGAGATGGAATATGAGATCTCCATTAGCTAGAACTTCAATTGTGTATAATGCAACACATATAATATATTATATTTATAATTTATCATATTATATTTATATATATAATATATATACTGTTGCTGTCCCCTTTTTTTATTGCATTGGTATATACTGTTACATATGTACTCTCTCTCTTTCCGTTCACTGCATTTAATGATACACAGAAAAGCTTGTTGCTTTGTTGTATCCTCCAGTGATTCTGTTAGCCTTGTTGGGTTGATGCGCTTCACAACACTGATGCTTCTGCAGCTGCTTAGTTAGGCATTTTCGCTTACTGATAAAAGAGCAGAAAGTTGTACAGCTGTAAAAAATGGTGAATAAATTATATTCTTCTTCAAAGTTTCATTTATATCTGTGGTTACTTTTTTCATTATTTCTTATGCTATTGATGTTATATTTAATGAGTAGTTACTCTTTCTTCTCCGGCCCTCTTTCTTATATCTTCTCTGAACTTTCTTCTCTTCTCTCCAATTCAGAAACAGCAATAAGCTTTGGACAACCACAAGTGTATCAGTGTAGATTTCTTCCACGTATTAAAAGAGTAAGTATCTCGATGTTTCTCCAAACTAAATTTTCTCTTTTTATTCTTATTTCTACTCTCTCATGCTCCTTATAAGTACTGTAGATAGATATCACTCTCTCTCTCTCTCTGGATTTTGATGTTTAGTTGACTACTCTTTAGCACAATAGTCTAAGTTCATTAGCCACTGGTTGCTTAAATACCATTTTGTATTTTACTTTAGTCATAGGTACAATTACTGTTACAAACTTTTGAACAACAATGAAAAAAACAGTTTACTTCGTAGATTTTGATCGTATATTCTTTTGTCATTTATATCCAATTTGATGGATTTTGCTTTGAGGATCACAGCAGTAAATATATTTTATCACACATATATATATATATATATATATATATATATATATATATAAAAGTATGCATGTATATATGTTTGATTTATGTTTATTTTGAATTTGATGAAAGAGATTGGTTCAGATTATGGTTAAAGTAGCCCTAGGTTTGAATATTAATCTCACATTTATTAGAAATAGACTGTTCATGGCATAAAAAGGAGAGATTAAACGGAACGTGATTTGCAGAGTGTAGTAATTAAAAGCAAAATATAAGAGAGACTAAGGAGTAGGAGTTTCTTTTAGGTACACAATTGAACCTCTGATGCTTTTCTATCCAAATGTTAAGGGTATTTCAGATCCGTTTCTGCTTTCAATGTCCATGTGAACTCATTCAAACCGCTGGAAATTAAAGTACCAAACACTTCAAATAATTATACTCCTTTCAATAACCATATTTAATATGCTTAAACTCTAACAAAATATTCAAAGTGAAAAAATATCATCAATTATCAAAATATTTCACACACCCTCCCTCCCAATTATATCATTTTTAGCTCATGCATCATAACAATGACGTTCTATTTAAGCCATAATGACTTATTTAATTTATGTTCTATTTTGAAATGATGATTGATATAGATCAATATTTATATGACAAGGAATGCAGTTCTGGTTGATGTTATATTTATAGTTATATTTCAATTATTTATGATGTATTTAATAAAATCATTTATTATGTAGATGATCGAGATAAATGTAATGGGAGGTTGTAGTATTAACAGTATCTATAGTTATATATAATTTTTCAAATACTTCTTGAAAACTTACACACTACTGTTCAGTAACACTGTTTGTGTATTTTTTTTTTATTCATTAACATCTATTTATGTTTGCGGGTGAGTTTTCCCATTTATTATATATAGAAAGTTTGCAGTTTCACCTAGACATTAAACAAGGTAAGTGAGTATTTCCATAGTTCACTGTTCAAATGGTTTTTTTTGTCTTTAAAATAATAGTTAATAGTTAAAGAATCAATAAATATTTTTTTATGAAAAATTAAGATGAATCCATAAAAACTTTAAATTCAATTTCTTAACCGGTATCATGCTCATTTAAACTGCTTTCAGAAATATAACTAGTTCGTGTTGAAGACATCATTTGGATAAAAAAAAAATACATATATAACTTGTAATCTATTTTCAAACCTAGTTGATTATTATTAACTATAAGAGATAGTTAAGTATAAATTTGTTAAAACATCAATGGATACGTAATAGAATATATATATATATATATATATATATATATATATATATATATATATATATATATATATATATATATATATGACTCATTGCTTCTTAAATAGATTTGATTAGTTGGATTAATCTAAAGTATTATTTGCTTTTACTTCACATTTTGGGTACATATATTAAAATTGTTGGTTAATTTTGTGTATGAATGAAACAACCATAGTGCTCTTATGTTAATTATGTTCATCTACTTTCCTGTTTTGATAGCTGTGGTTATTTATGGGGAAGCCAGTGGAAAAATAACCTTAACTCATGACAAATTAAAGATCTGTTGCTAAATTTCACCAGTGCAATTTAGGAATATTTAGCAAAGTAGTTATGTTTGGTTTTTCAATATGTCTGTGCCTTCTTTTTCAGGAAGAGGGTTTAGTTGCTTTCACTTTTAAGCTATATATATGAAGTGATATTTACATGAAAAAATAAAAGTTGTGAAATAATAATATACTACTTGCATTGCATTTCTACATTTATATATTCTAAAAATCCAGTAGAAAAATGGATATTCTTTTGATCAAAACTGATACATTCTCCAATATATCTGCAGAAAAAGAAAATAATTAATCACATAAATAATTTTTGGATAGCATTATTTTTCAATGAAGCCTTCTATTTGTGATAGGTATTATTGCACAAATCATATACATTAAATTATTCAAAATCTCCGAAGACAATTTACTGAAAAAAAGAAAGAAACAAAAGATTTTATATATCCATGAAAAATTTTCACTTGCTAATCCAATATCCAATATAAAAAATCTGGGAAACAAGTTAATTAGGCTCTACGTAGTGGTGGTTCTGTTGCCTTTCAAAAGTTTTCTTTTGATAGAAAATGCTACTAATATTATTAGATTCATAATCATGATAACTTCAATGTTATTAGTAGTGATATTTTGTATTTAAATGTATTTGAAGAAAAAGGTAATTTCGTAATATGGAGTTCTACATTTTGAAGCTCATTATTACTAGTAAAAAAATGTAAATAAACCTTTCTTATATATATATTTTTTGAAATACACCATTTTTATAACAAAATTATGCAGTATTTTTATTTTAGAAAACTTCTTTAAATGATGTCATCGTTACTGTATTAACTTTAGGAAACTGACTTTGATAAAGTACAGACAATACCAGAGTAATATTTTTGTTAGAATACCAAACTGAGATTTATTACTGTTGAAGCCTACCCATAAACATTTTATCATAGAAACTGATACGTATAAAGTTTAAAATTAAATTGATGGAATTAAAAAAAAGGTTGAATTGATTGGTATTATTTTTCCATTGAATATATACTACCTAAACAAACATTTTCAGATAATTAATATAGAGTTGATGGAGGATAAAAAACATTACAAAATGTTGAATATGTTATTATAGTTCATCTAAAAACAAAACTACTAGTTTTTAATTACTAGAAAACAAATTATCATTTTTCTTTTACTCAATCATCCTGTTCTCTGTTTAGGTCATATATTATCGATTATCCTGATGCTGCCAAAACCTCAATACTTTAGCAAATTCTTGATATACATATCTCTCATTTTAAACTCAAAAAACGTAAATAATTTTTAAATTGTTAGAAGTATTGAAATCGAGAGATCCAAGAGATCTGGAATAAAATACATCAAAGAGAATGAGTTAAATACATTGAAAAATGAAGAGATCAATGATAAGATTAAGAAATAAATAGTTATACATAGAATCAAAATAGGGAATCAAAATAAAGTCGACATAAGAGCAGTGGAGGATCTTCGGCTAATATGTTGAGGTGTCAAAATTTTGGTTAAATTACTATTTTGGTATATTTTTTTGTACAAAAATGTCAAGTTGATTTTCTAGTTTTTTTTTAGTCTTAATTTGATCTCGATTTTTTAAAAATTGATGCAATTTGATTATTTTCGTTAAATTTCTTGAAGCGGACCAAAAATTTTTCATCAAAATTAACACTAGATTTATGTCAATTATACCAATAAAAGAAACCAGTCTTATTCACAACTTCAATTTTGATGAAAAAACCTTGATCCGATTAAAGAAATTTAACAGAAAAATGACCAAATTGCATCACCTTTTACAAAATCGGGACCAAATCGAGATTAAAAAAAATTGAAGGACCTTTCAATAAGGTTTATCTTTTTCCCATTGGCACACCTCCTAAATTAATTGTTTATAGTGATGTCGATTAAGCTGGTTGTCTTGACACTCGTTGACCACTCACTAGTTGGTGCATGTTTCTAGGTTCTTCATGGTCTCATGGAAAAGTAAGAAGCAACCACACATATCTAAATCGTCTACTGATTCTGAGTATCGTGTCGTGTCTACCGCATGTTTTGAAATAATTTGGTTTCGTCGTCTTTTGGTTGAACTTGGGTTTTCTCAACACGATTCAACGCCTCTCTATGTTGAAAATACAAGTGTCATTCAGATTGTTGCAAATTCAGTGTTCTATAAATGCAACAAGCATATTGAAGTACACTGTCACTCTATTCGTGAAACTTATGATGATAATGTTATTTCACTCTCTTATGTCACTACTCAACTTCAAGTTGCAGATGCTTTTATTAAGGTTGTTCCTCTCCCACGTCATCAGTTTCTTTCTTGTTAGCAAATTGATGTTGTTTGACCAAGCCCCATCAATTTGAGGGGGATGTCAATCAGGAATTAATTTTTCTCCTTAAATATTTTGATATGATTTCCTAAGAATAATCTAGGCAATCAGAGATCGATTTGTTCTCCTTAATTTCATATTACATGATATTTTATAATTGTGAGTACATTTTGATATGATTTCTTAAGAATAAGCTATGCAATCATATATTGATTTGTTCTTCCTAATTGCGTCTTATAGGATATTTAGAAAATATTTTGTAATTATGAGTAATAATTATTGTAAATATTACTAAAACTATTTATATAGCAAGAATAACAATAGTGAAAGACTTAAAACCATTTTTTCATGGCACATTTCATCTGCATTCACACTATTCCATTTTCATCTAAAAATACAAATATTAAATTATTGAAAAGAAATGCATAAATTTTTAATTGATATTTACACAAAGATACAATTCAATAAATTAAACGCTTTTGTAAATTGGATCCATAATATAAATAGTTTATTCATCAATTTTGTGTTGTGTACTCGATTAAAACACTCTAATTTAAATTGAAAAATAATTGTTTACTAGTCTTATTTACAAATAATCTACATTGAATTAAGTTTATTAAAAAAAACATATTGATAACAAAATCCTCGATAAACCTAATCATCAGTGTCGCCAAAGACGATTAGTTACCCATAAATTCAATATCTGATATTGATATAATTAATTGTAATAAATTATTTTGGTTGAGAAATGATTATAACGAGGCTGCTAGATTATGGGACTTGGGTAAAGAGATAGGAATAAGATGGTCGGGGATGAAAGTAGAGTATTAAACAATTACAAGAGATGGAAGAGAGGGATAGTAACATAAAACAATGTAGAAAGCACGAATTTGAAGAAGTTATCTAATGAATATAATAAGTTTGAATATAAGGGGTTTGGGAGGTCTTATAAAGTGGAGGTATTTTATGTGAAACCATTAGAAAGGAAGAGGTGGGAATGGTGTGTATTCAAGAAACAAAAGCGAAAATAATTTGTAAGGAGAAATGCAACGCGATTTGGGGGGCGGGGGGAATGACATAGAATGGGTACACAACCTAGCTGAGAATACTGCAGGGCACAAACGAAGCATATGAAGACGCAATGATACTTTTATAATTTTTTTGAATTTTTATGTCTCGGTTGTACATAGAATCAAGGCATAAATTCTCCAAAATTGTTATTTTTCTCGCTACTTTGATATTTTTAAACAAGTGGCAGACTTTTATATCTCAGGTCACATCTAATTGAGGTGGATAGATATTTATGTCTCAAGTCTCTTATAACTGAGACATATTTGATTGCTTTTCGAGTGGAATATGTCTCAGGTTGCATGTAACTGAGACATATAGATGTTTATGTCTCAGTTTAAAATCAACCAAGGCAACAAGCCTTCTTAGGGTTGAAAAGAAATTGTGCCACTGTTCGTCTTCTTCGCGTGAGCAACAATCATTTTTCTCTCTTCCATTTTCGAATGCCAGTTTTGTTGCAGAACGCCACTATTCCTTTGTTGGAGTTCTGTTGCAGCACAGAGAGGTTCCTTCGTTGCTCCACCACCGGTCTGTCGTCCCACAGGCCTCCTCCATTGTTGCCGTCATAGAGATTGCAGAGTCGCCGTTGTTGTTATTCAATCTCGCTAGTAGGTATGTGTTTCTCCTTTTTCTAATCATGAAACCCTCTTGTGTGTCGAACGTGCGATTGGCTCACGGTGGTTCAGTTGTTGGTGGTTTCACGTTTTCCATTTTGATCTGGTGGTGAAGGGAGGTTGTTCTACATTCCCGGCAATATGAATGGAGGCGTCGTGAGGTTGTTTCGGCGTGATGCAGTGGTCGAAAATGGTGGTGACAACACACCAGCAACATTTAGGGTTTGAATGGTGGCTAGGGTTTTTGATTTGGGAGAAGGTTGAAGATGATGATGTGACACACTATGGTTGGTGCATATGTGTGTACAAGATCATGGCCACGTGTTATGCTGGTTTTGGGTCAGAAAGTTTTTTTTTTTTTTTTTAAATTCGTGATACCCATTAAGCTTTGGTTCCCTCCAGAACCGAGGCAGTAACCCTCGCATATGCCTTGGTTCATAACCGAGACATAAACATATTTTTTTTACCTCGTAAGCATATGTCTCGAATGTGAAACTGAAACTAAAACACTATAAGAAAATGCTTCATTAGTAACCAATTTTAGTGACCAAAAGTTGTTAGTTACTATAATTACTAATTTAGATACAAGTTTACAAAGTAACAAAATTATTGGTTGCTAAAATAGTTACTATTATGAATAAAATATTATAATTGGTCACTAAATTGGTTTTTAAAATTAGCTACTAAGTTTTGGCTACCAAAGAAAACTGGTCACTAAAAATTAGCTACCTAAGTTTTGGCTACCAAAATAACTTAGTTACTAAATTGGTCTCTAATTAATTAGTGACAAATTTAGTAACCAATTATAATTTTTTATTTATATTAGTGACTATTTTAGTAAC
>Ga0214542_1000204_pt1 | contig 94366 bp, 55 predicted proteins | sample CNSS1metaG_FD_160096 | JGI IMG/M metagenome (GOLD analysis project Ga0214542, IMG submission 160096) | Root nodule microbial communities from cowpea collected in UCLA plant growth center, Los Angeles, California, USA - CNSS1 | ecosystem: Host-associated > Plants > Roots > Nodule | place: USA... | reverse complement strand
AAAATATGAGTAGTGGACAACAGTACCACTCTCTTCCTCTTCTATTTATAGTGAAGCAAGCACGTACATATGAAAAGATATGAAAAGACTACTCTAAGATACTAGGCATGATTACATGCAACAGTATATATGGCAGTAGGTAGTTTCCCACACTCAACACCCTACACATAGGGTTAATGATACAATAGGTATAGGTAATAATTCTAACATTTTTCATTTTCATTTCTAATCCAAGGAAAAACTGGGGACAAAACAAAGAAAATGCATTGATCTTTGGGGCATAATGAAGCCCTAAAAATTTTCTTTAATTCCAAGATTTAAAATGACCAGATAAAACTTCAGCAACTAATTTGACCATATACTTAAAGTAAATTGCCCAAAACAGATATAAAACAAAGATCCGTGCACAAAAGATAAATCAGTAACTACTGGAGTGGAAGCAATTTACATACGAAGATGGTATTGAAATTCCATCTTGCTTTAGAAACCTTTGGGCTCCATCTAGACACTCGGGAGAAAGTTCATTGTCACCAAAAGAACCTAGCAATTCACTAACCTAAATTCAAAACAAGAACAATCAGACACTGGAATATGCACAATAAAAGTCAAACGATTGAGTAGTAAGCATTCAAAATATACCAATATGTCAGCTTTTTCAGCGGCATTCCAATGTCGCATGTCACATGAGACTATGGTGACAGTGTCCTCCCATCCTTCTAACTTGACCAATGCCTGTTCTAACAATAAAGTGACATGGAGTAACATTCAAAAATAGAAGTCTTATACCAAAAGAAAAAGAATTTTTTCCACGAAGATAATCTAAATCAATAGGCGGAGAAAAGGCAAATAGCTTAAAAATGTAAGAGCACCAACCCTCAACACAACAAAGAAGAGCCAAAAAACAATGATAAAGACAAATGGTGTTAAGAAAATAAAATTTATTATTCAAAAAACAAAACAGAAAGCATAACAAAGAGTATGACACACATTCAAGCCCGTTATAAATATATTACAAAATCTAAAACTTGATAATAATTAGGTCATGTATTTGAATTTAGCAAATACAGCAAAAAACAAATAACATTACATTAGCACATGAATTCATGGAATCAGCATAGATGTTGAAAATCCAGAACTTACATGCAGGGTAACAACTGCATTTGGATTCTTTTCAACTGCATAAACTTTGAGCCTCCGCCCAGTTTCTTCAGCGGCCTACATATGAATGTGACAAAAATCACTAAGGAATAGGATATAACAGATTCTACATTTCACAGAATGTGTTCAATGGGAAAGAATATGCAAAAACTCATCAATTTAAGGGACAAAATCACACCTGCAATGATGCCCGCACAAGAGGCCCACGCCCTGCCCCAACAACCATCAATACCTAGGCACGGGAACAAAAACAAATAATTTTCAGGTTGATGCTGGTGTATATATCACACCCCCAAAATATCAAAATTAAAAAGTAAAGACACTGACAAGAAAACTAGAAAAAAGAATATTACAATGATTTTAGCAGATGCCTCTTCATCAGGAACCCTGTCCAATAATGCTTTACTAACTGCTCGCTGATACTGTCAAAAGGAGTGATGACTATTAGTTTACATGTACGAAAGAAACCAAAAACATAATATACACACCAACAACTTGGCCTTCATATTCCAGTGATACAAAAATCGCAAGTACTAAGGTCATTTCCAAACATGTATTGACAAAACCCAAACATCTTTGTAAGTGCTAAGGTTATTTCTAAACATGCATTTACGAAGCACAAACATCGTTGTAAGCTTATGATAATGAAAAACTGAATAAAACACATAAATAAGATCCCTTATATTCTATATACCTTCTTTTCCAACAAATTTTGAAAATCAAACCGTTCATGAAGATCATATAAATAAAACACAATCTATATCATCCCAAATTTAAAAAAAAAAAAAATCTTTGGATGAAGAATAGGATAAGACATTTCATGATGTGAGATAAACAGAAGTTCTAAAACTAATCAACTCAGGCAGAAAAATTGCTCAGCAAGTACAATTTAAGGGGAACAGGAAACATATTCATCAAATAGATACACTCAGTTAAGAATATCATGCATACACTGTCATACCTGAATGTATTTCACCGAATCTTTCTCAAAAGTCTCGTAAGTCTGAGCTTCCAAATTATCCATCAAAGGCTGCAAAATTATAAAACATTCAAAAATTATTTATCTGAAAGTGCAGCATAATATGATAGTAACAAGACAATAACCCAGTAAAAATAAGGCAATGCAAAAATAATGCTTACTTGCAAGGGTGACTGTAAAAAATCCCTGTAACCAAGCTGGCATAAGATGCTGAGAGAGTCAAGAGGAATACAATAACATACAATCCTATGCCATAAATTCAACAAATTTAAAGATAGATACCTCAAAACGTTCTTGCTCAGGAAGAGGATCCATTCTTTGGTATAGATATCCAACGTAGTCCAGATAGGGCCGCAAGGGATGTCTTTGTGAATCTGACAGGCAAAAATACGGACTTTAAACAGAAGATTATAACAAAGGGCTACGAATATGAAGAAACAATGGAGCACCAAATAACAGCTTCTAGTCCCAATTTAAAGGTACAAGCTATGTAAATATGTCGTATTACATAGAAAATAGTTGCTGCTCTAGTAACCTAAATGCAAGACAAAAAAAAGAGGGTTTCATATCAGGAAAACATTGAAAAACTAGTTTAATGGGAAGAATAAGATATTCTAACTATTGATCTACAAAATTGAGATAACAAACTCTATAAACTAAGAAAGGTACTTACTTTTATCAGAAGTGTCATTTGCATCCATACTTGCGTTTGGATGAACAGAATTTCCGGATATAATGATCTACAAAATTGTTTCAGATTAGCTCAGTACCCTTTTGAACTTAAATTACATTCCCTTTAATCAATCAAGGAGCAACGCAGTATCGAGGGGGGAAAACACGATGATGTTGTCACAGAAGAATAGTATAAATCATTGCAAAAATAATATTTACAATACAATAATATTAAAAATAAAACTTAAATGGTGCACCTGTATAGAATGGTTAAAAAACCCGGAAATTAACCTCTGGTGACGCTTGGAGAGGCATGGACACCCATGAGAATTAGTTAGGAAGCACTGGAAAAATTCCAATCCAAACCATTATGATACTAATCAAAGAAACAACAATACTGTTTGAAAAACCACAAGTTATCCTTACATCAGTATTTAATATAGCTGCTCTAACAGGCTCCCCAAACCAACGCCCAAGTGAATTTGTGGATGGAAGAGTACTCCTAATGAAAAGGTTTCAAAGAAAATTTAATAATATTCATGAAATTAAATAAACTCACAAAAATATAAAAAAACATTGGACCTAGGAATATAAAGCAAGCAACAAAATCCAAGATCAGGGTAAAATATACGAGTGAGGAATGCTAGCAACACTATCTTAAACATCAAAATGTATGACTTCAAACAAGTTCAAATCTATAGCAAAAACAAAGTTGCTAGCGTTCCTCAACTATAATGGATGAAAGGAATAAAGTGTAGACCACTCACAAAATATCAAGTGCAACTGAGAGTTGACTATGATGCTCGCACAGCAGACGAAATGAATTCCAAGATTCCCAAGAGTCGTCCTAAAAATCAGGATCACAAAGTTTAGAAACTTCATGCCCAAACAATTCATCTCATTTAATCATCAACAAATACAGGTTAAACAAAAATAAAAATATATGGATAAACACCATATAAATAGAGGGTCGTGTATAATTGAACTTAAGAACCAACAAGTTCACTATCAAGCAGTTTGACTCTTATAGTAAAAGTCTTTTCATCAAGAATTTAAAAATCAAGATAAATTTGTTAAACTAAGTTTACAATCAAAAAAATACTTAGAAGTTATTAACACAAATAAAAAACTCTTACCCAACTCACAAGCATTAATGTAGCATTTAACTTAAAAAAGTAACAAAGTAAATATAAAAACTTGCATTTTATAGTGAAAATCACATGTAAACCCAAAATCAGAAACTTAATGGAGGAATTGAGTTTAACCATTCTGCCAGAGCTCACATGTGTCTTACACAGCTAGTGTCCTGGGATGGCATACTTTTATAATTCAAAGCATGACTAGTACTACCCACACCAAGTACCCACCAAACACGAAATAATATCAACAAAAAATTCGAATTTTACAACCAAAATCATGTGTAAACCAAGATCAGTTTTACAACTTTGTCAGAGCTTATGGGTCAATTGTTTGTTGTGTACTAAAAATATCTTAAACTAGTAGAAGGCAAAATTTAACTCAAATTAACAACAGAGAAACTCTCATTAAAGAAAGAAAAAAAAAAAGGATGAAGGGGGTACATGCATGTATAAAGGGCAAGTGGTGATAGATACATGATACAACATAGCTGTACAGAATAGAAGACAAGGACCTCACAACATAAATTTACATATGTACTCACCAAAGTAACAGATTTTTCATCCATAGAGTCGACATCAGGCTTAACCAATGGAATCCTAAGCCACAGCTGCATTACAAAGTCACAGAAAATAAACAGAAGATTGGAGAAAATGAAATTCATGAAATAATAGAGAGACAAATAAACCAGACATTAAAGTTGAACATATAGTCACACCTGAATATTATTTGCACCCTGTAAGATTTGATTAACACATCTAGCATAATTGGCACAAGAAGTTCCTTTGGGAGAAGGAAGCAGGCAGGCCTGCAAAATTTTAAAAGGAATTAGCAAAACCATACACATGTCAGCCAATGAAGAATATTTGTGTGGGTAATCCAAAAAAAACGTTAGCCACCAGTCACAAGTCATTTTTCAACAATGTTTCCATAGTTTGGTGAATAAATAAAGCATGAAACAGATACAAAAACCAGCAATTCAGAAACATAAATTTACATAACCAATACAAAATGTGTTCGTTTCTCCCCTTAGTTAAGGATATTGTTTGCATACCAGCAAATAAATTTTGGCTTTCCCAGATAGTATACCTTAGGCATGAGGGTGTTTCAAGAAACTTCAGAAAATCCCCTGTCTAACACTGTAGTTCAATACAGATACTGAAATTTCCCTGGGCCATGACTCCGGGCTGCAAACTATTCTGCCCAGTCACGTGTCGCAAGGGTTTTCTCATTGGTTTATAATGTATTCCAATATTTTTCTTCTTAAAATTTGGCAAAAAAGTTCAATGAAATATTACATAATATATCACTAAATGCATCTGTTCTTTTACATTTTTTCATTTAAAAAGTTAAAATGGGATACTGATAGAAAAAAATTAATATCCAAAGTAATACATACACACACACACACTCCTACCATATCCACATCCTAATTTTAAAAAAATTGTCTTACTCCATATACATACTTCAAACCAGTTCCAGTAGTACAATGCCAGGTACCATAACCATATCCATGCAACATAAGAACAATAAAGATATCATAGATAATCAAATTTGTTAAAGCTCAAAAGAATATTATTTTGTGTGGAAGTAAATGACGATTAAGCATTTGTGTGATTCTAAGAGAATAATCAAAGTTCAAAACTCAAGCAATGAACAAGAGTGGAATTACTGATCTAAACCGTTCAAAGTAACAATATTTAAAATTGAAGTTTCGTCAATTTGGTTATACCAAAGCAAACCTGTAAAGAGAGATGAGAAGCCCAAGCAATTTCTTGTTTAAGTGTAGTTTCAGAATCTATTCTCAGGGTTTCATCCTCTGAATCCAGGTCTATCCATGAGCTAATTTTTCCTGATTACAATGTAGTTAACAGGTGAGAACATACATGGCTGTGAATCAAACAACATTATCAATGAAGTGTAGAGAATTTACTAATGACCAAAAGATTTTAAAAACCAAAAGAAGCAATGGAAAATAACCAGGCTCTACAAATCTATTACGTATCATATACATCCTTGAAAAATAAATATGAATTTATAAATGGAACTATCTAAAACAAAACTTGAATATAACATTCTAAAATTGTAGTAAAAAAATAATCACAATATCGAAGACATACAGCAGGAACACAATAACATTTCCACATTGATGACACAATAAGCTGAATACCATGTTTTAGCTTTTTGTTATGTCATATCTATTCATGTAAGAAATTGCCCCGCCTCTGACAGGGTGAAAGGTGTTTAAGGAATAAAAACGAACACATTCCATTATGTAATGGCAATACACAAAATAGACTGAGAATAAAATTTATTTTGGTTCGTGAATTTCAAACTTCCAACCCTGCAAAATTCACAAATAAACCAATGTGATTTCAATCCAAGATATGAAAAGGGGTAGGTAGACTACATATCGTGATAAATATGCAAAGTTCATAACAATTAAAAGTGAAAATGTTAACATAATAGGTCATTCGTACCCACTACATGACTACTCCATTGGGATGGACTCAAGACCAAATCTGACCCAGCAAATGGCAGAACACCAGACCCCACAACATCTTTTTGCACTAAACTTGGTCGATAAGAAGGATCCATCTGAATCGTATGGTGAAATCATATAAGATAAACAGACAGTAGGAAACTATATAAACAAAAGGATCATTTCTCATCACATAATGTTGTACTTCAACAATGTATATGTTGTTAATAGATGACAACATGTATAAAAAGTCAGCAGTATGATAGACTACACGCTAAATAAATCATATGAAAGGAAATAAAATGTTCATTAAGTACCATTTCTTTAAAACCAGTTACACATCACTTTTTGGCATCACAGGAAGTTGCAAAAAAAAATGCAGATGATGTGGTCACATTGTGTTCTATTTGAAGAAATTTAAAAAAAAAAAACTTAACACATCATCCAAAATCAAGGATTAGTCAAGTTTTTTATATAACTTTCATAATATCCTAAGTCCCTCCAGAGCGCACGGGGTTGGAGCATCATTAAAAGCCCATGCAAGGTTTCAAAAGTGTAGACTAAAAGGCTCTTAAGTGAAACCGCATTGAAACAGCTTCACAAGTAAACCTCGAGACATTGTTAATTTGGGTAAGCTTACTGACCAGACATATATGTAAAATGCAACAAGAAGCCGCCACATGACTGGCTAATTAGCTACCATAGCAGCAAACAAACACACCTAACACCATTACAACCTTACAAGTCCATTCAAACGTTCATAATAGGAAGTTTAAAATTTAAGAAAAGAATTGCAAACTGATACCAAGGGAGATTTTAACTTTGAAAGGTACGACAGAAACATGCGTTGAAATGTAGTTCAGTAGAGCCACACAATGAATCCCCAAAAGGCTCGCTGGTGAAGCGGTTTCACTGTAAAAGGCCCTATGGAGCAATTTCGTTTAGGTGAGCTTACTGACCAGTCACACACAAAAGGCGCAACATGAAGTTGCAGTGTGAGTGGCTAATTGGCCACCATTAATGACCTAAATTCACTACAGTGCACACTTTCAATTCACTCATCACATTAATAAAACGCACAACATGAAAACCAAATCTTCACTTGTCAATTCACTTCACTGATTTGTGATGACAAAATATTACAATGCATCAAGAGATGAAGGAGACGAACCAGAGGAGCAACAACGAAATCGAAGCTTCCAGTATAGAGGTTGAAGTGGAGGACGTGTGGCATGTCATCGTTGAAATCGGTCTCCACACCGCAGTAGCGAGACTCGCTCTTATCCCCTGACCTTTCTCCGAGAGGCATTTTCGCTGATCAATTCTCTCTAACACCGATAAATGGATTGAGTTTGGGGCGGTATATATACTGAGGTCAAGCGATTTCGAACATGGTGTATGGTGTGTTCAGAGAGAGTTGGTGGAGGGTTTTGGTAGGGTTTTGTAGAGGAAGTAGTTACTGCACCCAACCCTAGGGTTTGTTTTCGGATACAATGGGTGGGCTTTCTGGAACTATGATGAGTATTGCTTCGTGCACCTCTAGAATGACTAACTGCACCTCTCGAATATCTCACCACACTATTACTGTTATTATCTTCGCTATACCGCTACTGCAAAGGAAGGAAGAAGAAGAAAAGAAAAACGATGCAGATGAAGCAGAGAAGAAGGTTTCTTGGAACTATAGCAAGTAATGAGTATTGCTTCGTGCACTTTTTTAATTACTAACTACACCTCTCTATAATCTGTAATGATAAGAAAAAAGTTTAATTAGTCGGATGATCAGTTTGATATCTACTTTTAAAAATGTGTCAATTTAGTTCAAACTTTTAAATAAGTATCTTAATCAGGTTATTTTCAAACAAAAATTATTAAAGTCATTAACTTAATTCATAATTTTTATCACTAAATCTTAATATAAATATCAATACTTAATGCTTTAAGTCATTTTAAATATTAATACTATTAATGATATTAATATTTTTTTTTTTTGAAAATGACTAATTGAAGTATTTTTTCAAAAATTGAACTCAATTGACATTTTTTTAAAAATAAATATCAAACTGATACAATTAAATGAAAGTGAGTCTCATCCAACTAATTAAAAACTCGAACAAAGACACCACACTGTTACTGTTACTATCGTCCCGTTACCAAGAAGAGGAAACAGAAGAATAAGAGCTGAGAAAGCTGTATAGGAAGAATAAGAGATAATTGTAGAAAAGAACATGTTTAGAAAAATTCTTTTTGAAACATGTTTCATGTGTTTTGAAAAGCACTTTCTGAAATATAGTAAGATCTATTAAATGAAATGGAAAAGTAACACATTTTTTTCACTAATTTTACTTAATAATGAATAATGTATTGAAAAACGTGTTTTTGACGTTATTTAAAAAAAAAAAAAACTTTGTAGAACAGTATGAGTCACCGATATATTTGAAATTAAAAATGTTATATTGTGTTTTCATTATGTACTTGGTATTAAAATTTGGTAAAAGCTCGCTCTTTGCTGTAAATCAATACACTTTTACATATTGTTAAGAGAATGGTTCCTAAATATACAAGAAAAAAAACGTTATCATCGTATTTTTCTCCCTTAAATTCTCGTCATTTTGAGTTAACACATGTATATACAAACATGTATATACAAAGACTTATTAATCAAATTATAAATAACTCTTTTCGGTAACCATGAAAGAACACAAATACTTATAAATACTTATATGCAGGAATGTCAATGGGACGGATAAAGTACGGGTAAGGTACGGGCAGTAACTCTCCCGTATACTATCTGCTGGATAAATATGTTCCGTATTCGTATTTATATTTGTCAGATATCCGTTATAATTTTTTAATATTCACAGATATCCACGAGTACTCACGGGTATTTACAAAAAAATATAAATAAGTATTTAACAACATATTTTAATCATAAATTCAAATAAAATACAATGCATAACATTCATAAATTGTAAACAAAGTTCAAATAATCCATTTAAATAGTGTTGAATGACAGTTTATAAAGAAATGATTTTTTTTAAAACTAATTGATAAAAAAATAATTCATTCAAAATCAATATGTTAATATTTTAATCATATTTTCTATTTATTTTTAATTTAAATAAGAGTATAGTGGGTTTGGGTATCCACGTGTACGAATATTATGATACCCGTACCCGTTTCGTTAACATGTGGGTAGTAGAAATACTCGTATATGTTATCCGCGTATATCCATTTGCAATATGTTATCCGCGTATATTCATTTGCAATATTCATTTCCTACCCGTTGCGAATTTTATTCACGAATACCCGCGGGTACGGATTTTTTTGACATCCCTACTTTATATTTATATGTATTAATTTTAGATCCTTTCTAACTCTTTTGCCGCCTAATTTTCTTAAACTCCCTTAATGAAATTCTTTAATTTCGTTAAATTTCAGGGTTCAAAAATTTGCTTTACTCAAGCTTATATATTCGTACTTCAAAATATAACATTAATTGTTATATTATAAGAAGATCCTGATTCCCCGCACCATTTACATATGTTGCAGTATTGAGTTTAAGAAAATCATCAACACCATAAATATTTTTACTTTCAGCAATTACCTAATCATTCTAGAATAAAGATAGAAGTTAAATTCGCATAAATAAAGGTGCAACATGACCTGAAGAATAAATCTAATTTTCATTTGCGCTCTGAAAGTTCTAATAGATTTTACTACAATTTTGTTGGATTGTTCATTTGAGTACTTTTCATAATAACTCCAATCGCAACTCGGCGTAAAATAATAATAAATGAATCTCCTTATCAAATATATTTTCATCTATATTTCATCACATTTTGAAAATAATTGACAAATTAAGTATGCAATATGATGTTTCTAGGTATAATATTGGTAAAATACAACCTGGGCACTTACATTTCTATATGATCATTTGTACATGTTTGGCACGTGAGGGAAGTTAAACATCAACCTTGTCATCGTTATCTAGGAAAGGCAATGAAAAAAACTCATTTAGTGAAGGAAACTACGTTATAAAAGTGATGAAATTAGTAATAAAGTATAAACTGGTAGGCTACACGGGAATATAGAGTAAAATCAATCTAGTATATAATCTTTTGTATCATATTATTCGTACTATCCAGAGGATACAAAGATGTTTCATATGAAAATAAAAATGGTATAATAAAAATGTTTTATCATTAATAAGTCAACTTTAAGTTTAATTCAATTTTACAAAATTCGTTTGTGAGATAAGATGTGTTAAGGATTCAAGTGTGAGTCTAAGTTTTTACATTAGATAGAAATGAGAAAGTAGATAATTGTATTAAGACAAAGATCCATAAATTGATTATCTTAAAGTTTGTGTCAATTTCTTATATGTGAGTTGAGCTCATATCTCATATGCGTTGTATCTCTATGATCCTCTCTTGAAAAATCCAACCGTATGCACTCACTTATATACTAAGAAATCATTTTAATCTCCTAGTAAGAGTTACTAAATAAGTTTAATAAACAACAAATTTTGTTACGATAGACTCAAATTTGTGGATCTAATACTATATTAAGAAATAGGCTTTAAGTCTAACTCAAATTTGAAAATTGTATTAGTTTATGGGATCTATAATACATTTTATTGTATATTTAGATTTATTTTTATAAAAAATAGATAAAAATAAACGAAGTAAAAAGAAAAATCATATAAACAATTGTATCACAAATCACACGTGATAGGTAAAATAAAGCAAGAAATACATATGTATCACATGTTACACATTGATATTTTTATAATGTTGAATTACAAATTAGTTAATATCTCTAATCGTGTGGACAAAAGTGTATGCATTATACTACTGTTATGTCAGTAACCAACATCTACTTTGATAGAAATCATGCAAACCGAAAATATTTTCCTCTAGGAAAGTATACCCACAAACAAAAAATGTAAATAAAAACATAATATATTTATCGTGACCCAAGGCCGTCTACACAATACAAATTGCAAATTCTTCCTATTATAGTATGAACATGGACCTTTTTATCATTAAGGTGAATTTCATTATAAAATTACAAAAAGGATGAAGGTTTTAAAAAAAAATTGAGTTTGGACAATTCGTATATTTAAACATCAAACTTAGATAAAATCACCCTAAATTGTATATTTATGAAATCTTCCAAATCTCCCAAGGATATCCACACAATAATATCTTTCTATCAATTCGTTTTTTAAAATATTGGATTAGTCTATTTAAATGCAATCTTATATAAAAATCACCAGAGAAAATATACACTACTACAAGTGCTCATCTACTAAAAATAGATCATAAATTATTGGAAATTTATTTTAAATTTTGTATTTATTTATCCATGGAATTTCATTTGTTTGGTGTTTATATTTATTTTTCAAATTTATTCTTTGAATATTTTTTGAAAATCAAAATAATTATTTTATGTCTTTTAAAATTTGTTTATTTTCGTTAATAGGAGTATTTTTTTAAAATTTAACCATTATTAATTATAAAACTATTTATAAAATAAATAAAAATGATTTACAAAAAAATTATAAGAGTTAATAATATTTAATTTTATAATTATAATAATAAAAACATAACAGTTACGATAATGATTTTATGAATTTTTATTATCATATAAACAATCGTATAGTTATGATTATGTGTTTTACTCCTTTGTATAATAATATAAAATAATTTAACTATGGGATGCTCTGTAAAAATATTAGTGGTTTATTAAAATTAAAAAAATTATAATATTTTAATATTAAAATGTTAAGTTATATAAAGCCTTTAATAATTAAAATTCATTTTTATAAAACCATCATCTCTATAACCAAATATTTTAAACTCTCTTTGACTTCTTTCTAACTTTTCTCATTCGTCTTTCATTTTTTATGATCAAGAATTAGTGTTGTGATACTTGTGAGAAGCTTTACACAATCATGCGATCAAAGAGTCCAAATGAATAAGTCACTTTTTATCATCTTTTTAAGTTTTGAGCTTTAGAGTTGCACTTGGTTTTGGAGTCATGCATGTGACTCAAGGTGTCTCTTGGTGACTCTCTATTGTTATTTAATCTTAATGGCGAGGTTATAACTCTAACTATGGTGTTCGTTATTTGTGTAGGGGATCTTGTGCATTTTGGATGTTTTAGGGAAACATCTTTGGCTAAGGTGATGAAAGCTATAATTGTTTTTACTATTGCTTGATGAATTTTGTGTGGGTTTGATTGTGTGTGATCGTGTGTTAATTTATATAAATGGTAGCTCATATGGGGTTGTTGATTTTATTCCTTATAGTATGAGGCAGTAAATCTCTCATATTACATGTCTTGTGTGCATGTGTTATGAAAAATTGAGGTTTGTTGAATGCATGTTAATTGAGAAGATTTTGAATCACTTAGAGGATGTAACATGTTTTGGAACTCCTTTTGACTTGGTATAATTGAGTTTGGTTGTTCTGATATGTTGGGTAGTGCTTAAACTGTAGAATTTGAGTTTTTGCGTAATACATACTCACTAGGTGAGCCTTATAGTTAATTGGGCGAGTAGTGAGTGCCAAAACTGACTTTGGTAGAGAGGAAATTTCGCTGGGCAAGTTGGGTATTCCAACACTTAGTCTTATTGGGGAAATTGGGATTCCCACTTCATTAATCATCAAATTGAGTAAAAATTTTGATAGCAAATATTAAACACACGAATTGTTACTCTTACCGGTGGGATCTTTAATTTAATGTTTGTAGTTAAAAGAAAAACAGTCCTTTATGTTTGTCCTATTTGTTTTAGTTTCTCTTTTTGTGAAAAACATTTCTTACATGATATTGGTTTGATCTTGGAATAAAATAAGGTATGTAATTGTTTATAGAATTTTCAATGGATCCATTTATGAATATGCACGAATATAATGATGTATGAAACTATGACGGACTTGTTAATAGATATGAGCATGTATGGAACTATATGATGATTGTAGTTTATCACAAACATGATATTACTTAGGATGGATGAATACAAACACGGGTGATTTTTGGAATTTGAAATTTGATGTTGAATTAAGAGTGTGGACGAACATGCGTGTGGTGTAATTGGGTCTTGTGTGTAAACTCTCTAGTAGCGTATGTGTTTGGCGTAATTTCAGGGGTCTCGTGCATGGATTATTTGGTGGCATATGTGTTTGGCGAAATTTCAGGGATCTCGTGACTAGATTATCTGGTGGCGTATGTGTTTGGCATAATTTCAGGGGGTCTCGTGCGTAGGTTCCTTGGTGGCATACATGTTTGACATAATTTTAGCGGTGTCGTGCGTAGACTCCCCGCGTATGTGTTTGGTGTAATTCCAGGTGTTTTGTTTGTAGATTCTCTACTGGCGTATGTGTAGATTCTATGGTGACACTCTTTTGGCTAATGCAGATAATTGAATCTTTTATAGTCTTCTCTTGTGGATTGTATATGTGTATGAATGATTTATAGAATCCTATTACATGAATTATATGTTTTAAATATGATATTCATTTTGTGAATTAGTTTACTCTCTTTTGTTTGTTTGTTTTGTATTTTTTGTGTTACGTTCTTTATTTACAATGATCACCTTATTGATGTAAGTTGATAGTTGATGGGGATGTAGGTGAAAAAGACACCTCTTGTGGTTGAGAGTCAATTGTTTGGACAGTTTAGTTGTGTCAAATCATGTTAGGTATAGTCTTGTATAAGGATGACAAAAATACTCGTGTTCGTGGGTATCCGCGGATAAAATTTGCGACAAATAGTTGATACCCGCGGATAGCAGTAGTTAATATTTTAATACCCGTTTATAAACGGGTCGGGTGTAAATATCATATTATCCGTACATGCGGGTACCCATTACCCCACAACAAACTATAATTAAAATTTAATTTATGTTTTATTAAGTTAAATTTAATTAAAATTAAAATTTAATTTATATTTTATTAGATTATATTAGATTTATATTTTTATTTAATTAAATTTGTATTTATATGTAATTTGATTTTAAAATATTATAAAATATATTTTTTAAATATTCTCAAGTATCTAGAAGCATCCGTGTGTTTTAAAATATCTGCGGGTATTTTTTAAATGGATATCCGGCAACTAAACAGATGGATAGCAAATGATTTTTTTTGTTGTGGGTCGGGTTATGGATAGACAATATCCGTACCTAACTCGATCCATTGTCATCTGCGGATATTACCATAGTCTTATCCTGTAAAACTATATGATATACATTGAAATATTTTGTTTATGAATATTCATAATGAAATTTTTTATTTTAAAAATATTGTGCTATTAAAATGAAATGTTAAACTATAATCGTAAAAGTAAATATAAATAATTTTTATAATAAAAGATATTTTGTATTTATTTTAATGATAATTTTTGTTTGTAAATAATATTTTTTTTGAAAATTAGTTAAACTAAAAAACAATCAAATCGGAAAAGAAATAATCAAAATTGATAATTAATTCCTTAATTTAAAAAATAATTGTTTATTAAAGAATAAAATTCAAAAAACGATTCGTTTTGTATAATGATATAGATATAGAAAATATAAATGTACAAAATCTGTATTTTCAGAGGCTACCATTGCAAATAAATATTGTGAGTTTAAAGTTAAATTATTTATTAAATCTTTTGTTATTGTTTCAAATGACTAGAAAAAATTGTATTTGTTACAAGATCGTTCCCATATATTTTATTTTTTTCAATTTAACTTCAATGTTTATTTTCCTGCCCTTCAGTTTTAACTCCAATTTTTCATTTTTTAATGATAAGTTCTATAAACGGTTGTAAGTTATGAAACACATCCATCCAAATAATTTTTAAAAGAGAGTAAATTCTCTTTTTTCTCAATAACTTTTTAATTTTTAATAATCTTTAATGGTTTTGTAGTTGAAAATTTGATTTTCAAAAATTGAAAGTTGGTTGAAATGGAAGAACACGCGTGTTCTGAAATTCCATATATCTATACTATTATCTATAGTAATATATATTATATTATATAAAGGATTTTTTTTGTCTACATTTTATTTCTTATTTGATCTTTTATATAACATTTTTTTTAAAATTAAATTAACTATTTTACCTTTTAACTAATACCTTTTAAACTTTTTGTTTTTCTCGATTTAACATTTTCTTAATTTAACTATTTTTTACTCTAAAATAACTATCTACAAAAAAATCTATAGAATTAAATAAATTTAACTTTAAATAAAAATAAAAATGTATTTATATTTAATTTTATAATAATAATAATAGTTTTATTATTTTTATTATCATAAAAAAATAACACATGCACATATATAATGTGTTTTCATAAGTTTTATTAAAATAATTTTATTAAAGTATTTTAGTTTAAGGGGTTATATTGTTTCTAACTTTGATATTTCAGTTTGGAAACTAGATATCTCGAACGAATATTTTTTGTTGTTTGGTTTGAACTCAGAAGAAAAACGAGTAAATAAATAAAATTTGCGATAATTCTTTATAGTTGAAAATCAAGTATAGTTGTTTTAAACTTTTTAAAATAAGTGAATCAAGATGTTTGTTTCTTTTTGAAAATGTGGTAAATTATTTCGAATTAATTTCAAATAATTTAGTTTTATTTATTTTTTTATTGTTTTGAACTATAAAAACAAATATGTTAAGACATCTGTTTATTGTTCAAAATGTGGTAATTTATTCTGAATTGATTTAGAATAATTTAGAACATGTTTTATATTTTTGTAAAATATATTTACTGGTACATTTCCGTTTAAGTGAATGATTTTATTATATATTAGTAAATTTCACGTAAAATAATGTTTTTTTTATTAAGTCAAACACTTCATATCATATATAATTTCTTTACTATTTATTTTTGTTTTCTTGAACAACGTTCAAATTGACATTTATTAAATTTATTTTTATTTATTATTTTAAGTCTCGAACAACGTTCAAATTAACATTTATTTCATCACATGTTAAACTCCAACTTCAAACGTTATTTAATATGTTAAAAAAATTGAACTCGGTTAAACTAAAAAAATTGTATATATTTATTTCAAAAATTTAAAGACCAATATCAAAGTTTAAAACATAAATAAATTGAATTTTAATTTCACGTTAAAACATAAAAACTAATATATATATATATATATATATATATATATTTATTTATTTATTTGCTCATCTCTACTATACTTTCTAAGCAAAACATATATTTGAAAACACATAATTCAAACTTCAACCTTTTTTTATTTTTCCTTTTAACTTAACGTTCCAGAGTGGACTTTTAACCTAAATTATTTTGCAAAAGAATATTTATTTTTATATAAAAAATGGAATATAAAGGAAAATGAAAGAAAAAAAAAAGTTTAAAGCAAGAAACTTGCGAGTTAGAACTTCTCCCAGGTTGGAGCCAATGTTATGTGCATTGGGCATCACAAGACTCCCGAATGAAGGAAGGTACACGTCTGGAACAAGATAACCAGTTTTGTTGATTAAACACTTTGCCAACTTTTCTTTCACAACAATAAAAATAAAAAAATAGAACAAATAGTTAAATAAAATAAATACCTAAATGCTATAAAAAGTTACTCATTGCAATATAGTATTTAACAAAATATTAAATTCAATAGTTTATAATTTACAAATATGAGGTGATTTTATTTGATTATTCGATTTAGTAAATATTTATCATAATTAATTTAAGCCTTTCAGAATCTTTAAGAGGTAGCTTGGTATATATTAATATTTGTAATAATTAATTTTATAAGCATTCTAGGGTGTTAATCACACACAATAAATATTTTTTATAACTAAATTTTATAATAAATAAATCTTCTAAATAAAACAATCACTGCATGATTAAAATGGGTAATGAATAATTTTTTTGGACATATAAATTATATTTGAAATTTATATTTTTCCAAAATATTAATATTTAAGTTATAACTAGAAATATTGAAAATAATAAGTCAAAGACATGACAAAATTTTGAAAATAAAGAAATTTTGATTTATAATATTCGTTTATAACTAATTATAAATACAAACAAACTTTATTTCATAGCAGGAACTCTTTTCAGACTAGAAAATCAAGTAAAGATTCAAAAAAAATTGTACAAACGCTCAAAAAACAGCAAAAGGACCAATAAATTATTATTTTCAGAGATTAAATTGAATATAATATTTTCAGAAACTAAATTAAGTGGTTACTATACAATAACAACAAAAACTAATTGATATTATAATATACAAATGAAAACACATGCATATATCCTCTCTCTTTTCTTTTACAAAAAGTTAATTTAATTTTAAAAAATTAATGGATTTAAATAGATTATGATTTAAAATATAAAATAATAATATAATTATTTTAATTTAAAAAATAATTAAATTTAAATTAACAGTATTTAAAGGATAAAAATAAAAATATAAGAGTTAAATATGTTTTTAATCTTTTAAGTTGGAGTGAATTTTGGAATTAGTCATTTTTTGAAACTTTTTACCAGTTTAGTTATTTATCTTTATAAATGAGTGGATTTAGTCATTTTAACCCGATTGTTATAAGTTTATCGTTTCAAGCGCATTTTAGGATAATATTTGAATTGTTTATCCCGTTTGACACATTTTTTTTCTTTAATGTTAACTTAAATATTATCATAAAACATGTTTGAAACGTCAAATAAACTTAATAAAATTTGGTTAAAATGACAAAAATAGACTAATTTCAAATTAAAAAATATATATTTAACCCAAAATATAATTATTTTGTTTTAAAATGACAGTTATTAAAAAAAAATGTTTATAGAAAAAATAAACTGATATTATAACATATAAAAATGTTATCGAAAACATCGTTTATATAACCCATGGCATTTTAATATATCCTTTTAATGCAACGGTTGGTAAAGGCGTTACATTATTATTTTCTTTTGCACCGCCCTAAAATAATAAACTCATCGTTAGAAAAATACTTTATTTTCAAAATTGAAAGTTTCATGTACCATAATATATATTAAAATACACGTTTCAACTGTCAAAAACTTTTTTTTTTCTTTGGATAAATGAACAGTAATTGTTCGAAAGTTAAAATGTGTAAATGACTCAGAAAACATTTTCGTCATAATTGCAACTGAAGCATGTGGTTTTATCGAGATTTTTTGAAAAAAGTCTGACACAGACACCACTCTGCAGTGTTGCTTTGCTTTGCCTGTTTATTTGAGTTCAAATTTAAAAAGAAAAAACAAAAACAAAACAAAAGAAAAAAGATTCTCCACCACATAACTTGTTCCTCATTCACTCCGCTTCTCTGTACTTAATGCATAAATCGGCTTAACTCAAGAGCAGACGCAACAAATGTCCCTAAGATCCCTTCTGCACTCACTGTAGTTGTTGTTGTCTCGGTCTATGTTTTTTTTGTTTTTGAACTAACTCCAGAGCTTGACTCATTCTTCACTGTGCCTTTTAGATCAACGAATTAAACTTTGGGTGCTTCAGATTTTGGTTTGTTGGTGATTTTGCATTGATGGGGGGTGGAAAGTTTGGAAGGTGTGATTTTTTTGTTGTTGTCGATGTTGTTGTGTTGGTGGTGTTGGTGGGGTCAGTGGGTGGGATTGGTGTGAACTGGGGGACACAATCGACACACCCTTTGTCTCCTTCGAAGGTGGTGAAGATGCTGAAGGACAATGGCATTCAGAAGGTGAAGCTTTTTGATGCTGATCCTGGTATCTTGGATGCTCTCAAGAAGTCTGGGATACAGGTCATGGTGGGGATTCCCAATGACATGCTTTATACGCTCGCCAACAGTGTTGAAGCAGCTGAAAAATGGGTTTCCAAGAATGTTTCCAAACATGTCTCTTCTGGAGGAGTAGACATCAGGTACATTACATTACAAACCCCTTTGTTGTGTGTCTGTGCTTCATAACTTGTTACCAATCATTGGCTTTGAGTTCATGCTGTGGTTTCAATTCTCGCTGTTCTTGTCGCTTGGCTTGTTTTTTTGGTGATGAAATGGTTATGCATAAACAACCAGTTTATTTAGAAGTATGATATGAGTGGAAAACATCATTGATTGTTGTGACAAATTGGAATTAAGGCGCAGTTTGAGAATGCAGGCATTGATAGTTTCGAAGAAAATGTAAATTTGTGTCTGTCTTTTTGATTTTGCATGTGTAATTCAGCATATTGTATACTCTACCTATGGCTACAATACTTAGCACTACCGTGATTCGGATGCTGTGAAAATCCATGCTTTTCTTTACTGAGCAATGTGTTTGACAGATTTTAACTGTTTGATGCAAAGTTCTTATGTTTTGGATATTTCTGCTGCCAATTAAAGGACTGTGTTATCACATCTCATATCTGATACAATGCTTTTGAGAGTGGTGGTGTGTAAAACATTGCAACCAGACCAAAGAGAGTTTTAGTGAATGGGAAATAAGTATAGTTCATAGGTGAATTTGTTGTGGAATATGCAATGAAAAGCATTTGTTTCAGGGGTTCAGCTTGTGAACCTGTTTTCCTTTTACTTATTTTGTTTGGAAAATTGTTCAATGTTTAATCTTCCACCTATTTTACTGCCTAATATATTCCTCTTAGTTCTCATATATGCCGATATGTGAAAGCTCCACTCATTGTTAATGTACTTGGAATGAAAAATGCCTCTTATTTGAGGTTTTTTTTAATAGCCTAATCTCCTTAGTTTTACATTCATGTATGAATTGGTCGATATCCCTACCATAAGTTGAAATGCCAATCATTAATCATATCCTTGTTGTTCTTGTATGAAATTAATGTTGCCCAGCATCAAAAGTTATGCTCTTCTTTCATGCTATGCTTTAGATTTAGAAGGTTATGCTTATTAGCTGAATTTTTTACCTTGTATTTCATCCTCCATGACGAACTCACTTGTGATTATTTTTCTTGAAAGAGATTATTGTTGCAATGTTAATTGAAGGAAAATTTGTTTTTGGTCGACCTAAGTTATAAATATAGTCATTCTTTTTGTGTTCTCTGCATTGTCAAAGGCATTCGATTGTTAATCTCTGTATGTGTGGAGATTAAACTTGCTCCCCCATAATTTCCCAAACATTTCACTATGGGTCGTTCAATTAGTTATTTGGTAACATAAGATCTCTGTTGCAGTAATATTCCTTTATATTGGAATTTGTAAGTCGATAAACTTATGATTTCCATTTCTGTTCATTCATGGCCCTTTTCCAATTAGGCAAACAAGCATGATTTCCCAATTAGGAAACAAAAAGCCTTTCATTCTTCTAAAGATTAAGCTTATCACTTTAGTAATAACTCGTAGAGTTGAATGGTTATTGATCCGTATTTCCAACCCCACACATAGTAGCAGAAGACTCAATCATTGTTGTTGATAATGATTTCAGTCACGTATAGCCACCCAAGGGTGTGGTTCAAGTTTGATGTGAAATTCTTGTTCCTTTGTATTATAACTTCTCCCAACCCTTACTATAACAAGAATCTCAAATTCTTGGGAATTCAAATGCGAGACTAAGTTTCATTGAGTAAAAATTAGAAAGTTAAACACCATACAAGAAAGAAGATCCATAAACTTACTGTTTTAAAATTTTGGTCGAAAATGGTGTCAATTACTTATGTGTGAGTTAGACTTATATCTTATTGGTGTTATATCAGTCGAGAGTGTTGTAACTTTATGTCAATACCTTATGTGTCAGGTATGTTGCAGTGGGGAATGAACCATTCTTGTCAACATACAATGGCACTTACGAAACCACAACTCTTCCAGCACTTCAAAACATTCAGGCAGCTCTAACAAAGTCCGGTTTGAGCAACCGTGTGAAGGTGACAGTTCCCTTAAACGCCGACGTGTACCAAAGCTCGTCAGAGAAGCCGTCAGACGGCGGTTTCAGACCAGACATCAACAGTCTGATGGTGCAGATTGTGAAGTTCTTGAACGACAATGGCGCACCTTTCACAGTGAACATCTACCCTTTCATCAGCCTCTACGCCGACCCCAATTTCCCTGTTGACTATGCCTTCTTTAACGGCTACCAGCCTGCTATAAACGACAACGGAAGAACCTACGACAATGTGTTTGATGCTAACCACGATACTTTGGTGTGGGCACTGCAGAAGAACGGCTTCGGAAACTTGCCTATAATTGTAGGGGAAATTGGGTGGCCCACAGATGGAGACAGAAACGCAAACCTTCAATACGCACAACGTTTCAACCAAGGTTTCATGTCGCGTTACATGTCTGGAAAAGGGACCCCAATGAGGCCTAATCCTATAGATGCTTATTTGTTCAGTCTGATAGATGAAGATGCGAAGAGCATTCAGCCAGGGAACTTTGAGCGTCACTGGGGCATGTTTTACTTGGATGGACAACCAAAATACCAGCTTAATCTTGGGTCTGCAAGAGGTAATAATGGGTTAGTGGGTGCTGATGGGGTTGATCACTTGGCTAAAAAATGGTGCGTTTTGAAACCTTCTGCAAACCTTAACGATGACCAAGTTGCACCTAGTGTGGCCTATGCCTGTCAGAATGCTGATTGCACTAGTCTTGGGTATGGAACTTCTTGTGGGAATTTGGATGTGCATGGTAACATTTCTTATGCGTTTAACAGTTACTATCAGGTCAATGACCAGATGGACAGTGCCTGCAAATTCCCTGGCCTTTCTATGGTCACTGACAAGGATCCTTCTGTTGGAGATTGCAAGTTCAGAATCATGATCCAGACAGATTCTGCAGTGCTGCATGGAAAAGTTGGATCTCTAACCACACTGCTGTTTTCTTTTGTAGTTTTCCTATGTTGTAATCTTTTGTTTTGATTTGCTTGCCTTGTGACTTGTATTTCAATGCGTGCAGGTAACTGTGTAGCAACTGTAAGAAAAAAAAAATGACTTCAATTGTTTATTAATGCACTAATGTTATCTTACTTAGGGTGTGTTTGGAAACATTTCCGAGAAAATTGATTCTATTTGATGTAGTAAAATCAATTTTAGTTGATCGAAAGAAGTTAGAAAGAATTGTTTCTTTTTTTATGTTAATTTTTTATCTACAATTGATCTTGGGTGACTCCAAACAGTTTATTATCCTGAATTGATTTTAGGAATTATTTTGCACTTTTTATAAGTGATTCTCGGATAGAATTACTCTTTTAAATATTCTCTAACACAAACTTTTCAGAATTTTCAAAATATGATTTATGAAATAGAATATCCAAAACAAAATTTGTACAATAAAAATGTTGGAACAAGGTTTACATAGCGCATGAAGTGCATTATAAAACAAACTTTTTTATCAGAACTTTAAGAACAAACTTTCCAAAATGTATATGTTCCTAAATGAGTATTTTGGAACAATATTTCCAAAATGCATGAAATTCCAAAAATAAGCTTTTTTCCACAACGTTTTTTGTTTTCTCTCTTTCTCTCTCTCTCTCTTTCCTCTGCAACGATTCTTTTTTTTTTCAACGACAGTAATAGCTGTGACAGCAACAATGATGTAATGTAATACAAAGTGAGGGTATTTTCGTATTTTTCGTTAATGTGGGGTGCATTTAGTAATGACAACAAAAATTTAATTTTTTAAAGGGTTTGGTAATAATCACCTATTTAACTTTTAATCTCGATGAACAATATAATTATTCACTTTTAAAATGATAGATGGGATAAGCATTCTTTCTGTTATGAATTTAATTAGTATGAAATGATAATAATTTTAAAAAAATGTATTCTTATTTAGTTTAATTTGTTGTGTATAATTTTGTTATATTTTAAATAAAGAATGTTGCTTAATTACTTGACAATGAACTCTTTATTGGAATCGTACTTTACTTTTGCATATTGATTTATTACTCATTCATAAGAACAATAATATAGTTTTAATTTATTCAATTAAATTACTTTCTGTCGCTGGTTCTGAAAAAAAAATAGACAATCCTCTGTCAACATTTATAAGAAATTGGTGAAAAGGATAAATTAAATTTTAGGTCTTTTTTTTTATTACTATTTAGGTAGTTTCATATTTTGTTTTAAACTTAACGTTAGAGCATGATCTAACTTTATATCCTTACTAAACAAGTTTTTGTCCCACCATCATAAAAACTACCATATTAGTAGTCACGATCAAACATGTAATTTTTTTTATTATATAACTATAACAATTACTAAACATTAAAATATGTTTATAACTCTTTTTTATACTTGTTTTATTATACTTTTTCTCTTATGTTCTGTAACTATTTTCCATTGTACTAATAACAATTATATCAAAATTTTTATTTGTATATATTGTTTTTTACTATAAAAGAATGTGGGCCTAATGTCATAAAAGTATTCTGTAACTATTTTTTGTTTGTATTATTTTATTGTTTTTTTTATTCATAAGCACAATCAATTTTAGTAATTTTATGATATTAAAAAATTTCTCACAATATTTTGTAATTATCTTTAGGAAAAATTACAAGTGTTTCATTGTATAATTATAATATTATAAAAAAATAATAAAAATATTTTTACAATTTATATACACAATTTTTCATAAATTTAATGTAAATTTGAATAATATTTATTATTTTTAATAATAATTATAACACTTTTTTTTTATTATGATAAAAACGTTAAGAGATATTCGCGTGTTCCAGTAATAATAATTACAGCAGTATATCAAGTGAGTTTATTTCTTTTTTATATGGAAATATTTATTTTTATAAACGAAGTGGTTTATTCAATCAACTTATTTTAAAAATATGTTTTTTTAATTAAATAATTATTTTTTCTTTTTAACTTAAGTATGTCCGTTTGACTTAATCCACTGATAATTTTTTTCTCCTTAAAAAATCTTCTTGTTAGACTTACCAATTATTCCTGCATGAATCTTGCCCACTTTTCTATTTTAGTTTTCTTTTTAAACAAAAATGCAGTTTCCTGTGAGACATTAATTTTGCAATATATTTTTATTTTTATTTTCTGTAGACGAAAAAACTGATCTTAAATAAATAAATAAATAAACTACATTTAAGTTGTGTAAAAATATACCAAAAACCTCTTGACTTAAAAGAATTTATCTTAAAAATACTAAAATTTCACAAATAATTTATACCTGTGTCCTTTAAGTTTTAATATTCAACTTTAACTTAGAATTAGAAGGTAATTTAAATTAAAAAAAAAAAAAAAACTGGACAAATGTACCTGATATTAAATTAAATTCAATGGAAATTGGTCTAAAATCTAAATTTAGAAGAAAAAATGCATATAATTTGGGCTGGTTTTCATGTTGGATATGGGCCTCGAAGGAAATGGGCTTAGTAGAGTGGGTAAGGGTAGGTTTAAAGTAGCGGGTCGGATATCTCCGGAAGCTTCTGATCCATCATCGCGTAGGTGTTGGCGTTGGTTTGTGCGGTGCCCTTTCCCACTGTCTCTCTTTCTTTCTCTTTTTTTTCTTTCTTCTTCATTTATTCTTCTCTCTCGCTCGCTCTCACCTCTGCAACTGAAACAAACCGCATACGCTCATAACCCTACCTTGTAATATACACACTATTCATATTAAATTCATAATACAAAACAAAAAAGGAACCATATCACATATATCATCATCATCATCATATATAATAAGATTATCCTCTCTCAGTGTCGCTGATGGAGGATCAAGGGAATCAAGCGCCACCGCCGCACGATGAAGAGGAGGATTCTAAGAAGGAAGAAGATGAATTGGTTACGAAGGTTAACAAACTCATGGAGAAGATCACTTCTGCGCCTGATAACCCTAACGCCACCGTTCTCCACGCCCTTGCATCTATTCTCGAAACGCAAGAGTCGAGGTATATTTGTTATTCTTGTTATTTTTTTATTCAATGAATTTATTTTCTTCACATGTTCAAACTTCACGAACGCGCTAGTATTTGATTCCTCTTGGAATAATTTCTTAGGTGTTGATTTGTGTTTGTATGATTGTCAATTTTATATCATTTACATGCTTAGTGTAGGTTTAGGTTTCGAATTATGTAACTATCACTTCTTCTTGGTTAGTTTTTATTTTTCTATTTCCTTCTAGTGTGTATGGGTAATTTATTTATTTTTACAATGTAGATACATGGATGAGAATGGCCATTCTTCCTCCAGTACTGCCCGTGCCGCGCATGTCATTGGTCGTCTTGGCGGTTTAATTCGGGTAAATTCTCATTCAGTTGTGGCTGTTAATTCGGGTATATAGCTTCTTAAGCTAATGTATTGTATTAATTATTGTGATTGTATTTTTGCTCTTCCGTCCTTTGCAGGAAAATGATGAGTTTTTTGAGTTGATATCTTCAAAGTTTCTGTCAGAAACAAGATACTCAACTTCTGTTCAAGCTGCTGCTGGAAGACTTCTCCTATGCTGTTCCCTGACATGGATTGTAAGATTGTCTTCGTTTATTTATGTTTGTCTTTGTTAATTCTTTTAACGATGTCCATGTGTTATTGAATTGATCTGATGGACTGTAAATGAACAGTATCCTCATGTTTTTGAAGAACCGGTCATGGAAAACATAAAAAATTGGGTGATGGATGATAACACTGGGCTGTCTTCTGAAGAGCAGAATCTGAAGCATAGCTCAGGAGGGAGAAGGGAGGCATCAGACTCTGAAATGTTGAAAACCTATTCTACTGGACTCCTTGCTGTTTGTTTGGTTGGGTATGCTACTATGCTCTGCTCATTCTGTAGGCTTTTTTAAGTTATTTTGCTTTGATGTTTGACTTAATTATGGTCTTTAACTGTTGCCTCCAGTTGATGCTTTAACTGTTCAATCTTGCTTGTCTCTATTTTAACTATCATTTTTTCTGATTTTGTGAATGACATTGGATTGATTTTAGTGGAGGTCAAATTGTCGAAGATGTATTGACATCAGGCTTGTCAGCTAAGCTTATGCGATATCTTCGTTTACGTGTTCTGGGAGAGACAAGTAGCAACCAGAAAGATGTTTCTCATATCACAGAGAGTAGGCATGCATCTGCAAATACTTCAGGCAGAGCTAGAGATGATGGTCGTGGCAGATTTCGCCAGCTCCTTGAACCAAATCATTTGGATGATACTAGGATGATTGATGAGAGCTCTTTAGATGATGTAAGTCTTGAAAGGGCTCCAGACAGAAGCATTAGTGGACAAACACTTCAAGAAGGATCTTGGATAGAAGGTGAACCACCTGATGGGCTTGGTGAAGGTGTTGATGTCCAGGAGGTAGATTCTGATGGGGATGATAGATGGCGTTACAGAGATATACGTGATGGAAGGATAAAATACAGTGATCATGATGACAATGTTAGAGATGACTCTTCAAGGCGGCGTTCAAACCGTGGATGGGGAAGATCTAAAGGGAAAGGAAGGGTCACTGAAGGGACTGTAGAGAGTGATTCCATTTTATCATCTCCTGGTTCCGGTAGTAGATTAGTACAGGGTCGGAGAGATAGAAGTCTAATGAGGAATGCTGATGTTAGGAGGGTGGCTGAGTCTAAGAAGATCCTTGGCAGGACCTCTTTGGAGTCTTCTGGTTTTGAAAGAGATGACCACGATGATTGTTTCCATGAATGCCGAATTGGAAATAAAGATATAACTGATCTTGTCCGGAAAGCAGTTCAAGCTGCTGAAGCTGAAGCTAGATCAGCCAATGCACCTGAAGAAGCTGTCAAAGCAGCTGGTGATGCTGCTGCTGACCTGGTTAAAAGTGCAGCTTCAGAGGTATGCTCTGGGTCATCCATTTTTCCTTTGAAAACCAAAAATTGTACTTTGTGCTTATTTATATGTTTGTTTATGAATACTTCATAGTTTAATCTCAATGCTAAAATAGTTTACTTTGCATTTATATTCAGGAATATAAATCCTCAAACGATGAAGAAGCAGCTTTTTTGGCTGCTTCTAAAGCTGCATCAACTGTTATTGATGCTGCAAGTGCAGTTGAAGTTTCGAGGTATGTTAGAATGTATTTACCAGTACCTTAAGATCTGATTACATACACGAACGCATATGAAGAGTAGTTTTTTTAATACTATATTTTTGTTTGGTGCAGGAGTTCTATTGGCAACAATACTGTAACAGAGACTGAGAGTGGCAAAGAAACAGAAACTAATGAGGATGTGGAAGAATACTTCATTCCAGATACTCAATCACTCGCACAGTTGAGGGAAAAATATTGCATTCAGTGTCTTGAGTTACTTGGAGAATATGTAGAAGTGCTTGGCCCTGTGTTGCACGAGAAGGGAGTTGATGTGTGTCTTGCACTTCTACAGCAGAATTCTAAACATCGGGAGCCATCGAAGGTTGCTTTACTGTTGCCCGATGTCATGAAGCTAATCTGTGCTTTGGCTGCACATAGGAAATTTGCTGCACTTTTTGTGGACCGAGACGGCATGGAAAAGCTTCTTGCTGTCCCTAGAATGGCACAGACTTTCTTTGGTCTTTCTTCTTGTCTATTCACTATTGGCTCTCTTCAGGTATTCTTGTTTTTTTAGTAGTCATAGTTGTGAATTGAGACTCCCAGTAATGTTTTTATGCCCTCTCCCTCTCTCTTGTCTCTCTCTCTCTCTCCCTCTCTCTCTCACACACACACAGAGACACAGAACACTGCGTCATTTCCTGACCCTAGATGTTTATTTCAGGTTATAATGGAAAGGGTCTGTGCTTCAAAAGTGGTTTATCACGTTGTTGAGTTAGCTCTCCAACTTCTTGAATGCAATCAAGATCAAGCTCGTAAGAATGCAGCATTGTTTTTTGCTGCTTCGTTTGTCTTCAGAGCTGTTCTCGATGCCTTTGATTCCCTAGATGGATTACAGAAATTACTTGGCCTTCTAAATGATGCTGCATCTGTAAGATCAGGAATAAATTCTGGAGCCTTGAGTTTATCTAACTCAGGATCACTTCGAAATGAGCGATCGCCTGCAGAAGTGCTGACATCATCTGAAAAGCAGATAGCCTATCACACTTGTGTTGCTTTGAGGCAATATTTCAGGGCCCATCTCCTTGTGTTAGTGGACTCCATTCGTCCTAACAAGAGCAATCGTAGTGCTGCTAGAAATAATCCAAGTGCAAGGGCAGTGTACAAGCCCCTTGATATTAGTAATGAGGCAATGGATGGAGTATTCCTACAATTACAAAAAGACCGGAAGCTAGGTCCTGCATTTGTTAGAACACGTTGGCTAGCAGTTGAGAAGTTCTTGGCATCTAATGGACATGTTACCATGTTGGAATTATGTCAGGTATGATATAGTTATTGTACACTTGTCCTGTATCTTGCAATTTATTTATTTATCATTTTCTTGGTTGTTTGTAGGCCCCACCTGTGGAGCGATATCTGCATGATCTGCTTCAGTATGCTTTGGGTGTTCTGCACATTGTTACATTGGTACCTAGCAGTCGTAAGATGATTGTAAATGTAACTTTAAGCAACAATCGTGTTGGTATTGCGGTAATTTTGGATGCTGCAAATATAGCTAGTAATCATGTGGACCCAGAGGTAAGTTTTTTCTGGTTGCAATTCTAGTGCTCATTGCCCTAATTTCAGCCGGTGGTGAGAGTTTTTTAGGATTTTGATAGACATACTGGATATCCCAATATATGGTCTCTTAACTTTTGTTTGCAAAATCTTCTCCATTTCAGATAATTCAACCAGCACTTAATGTTTTAGTCAATCTTGTTTGCCCTCCTCCTTCAATAAGCAATAAACCGGCTATGGTTGCACAAGGTCAGCAGTTGCCATCCTCCCAGACGTCTAATGGTCCTCCCTCAGAGGCTAGAGATAGAAATGCTGAACGAAGTGTTTCAGATCGAGGTGTTCACTCTACTAGCCAGATTGATCCTAGGGAGAGGAATGGGGAGTCCAATGCCATAGATCGAGGCAGTGCTGCAAGCTTAAGTACACAGGCTGTTGGTAGTACTCCACAGACTCCAGTTGCTTCTGCAACTTCTGGATTGGTTGGTGACCGAAGAATATCTTTGGGTGTGGGAGCAGGTTGTGCAGGCCTTGCTGCACAATTGGAACAAGGATATCGTCAGGCGAGAGAGACTGTCCGATCTAATAATGGTATAAAGGTTCTTCTCCATCTCCTCCAACCACGGATATATTCACCTCCTGCTGCGCTGGACTGTCTTCGTGCTCTAGCATGTCGAGTCCTGCTTGGATTAGCCAGAGATGATACAATTGCACACATATTGACAAAGCTTCAGGTGGACACCTATAACTGATTTTTATTAAACTGAGTCATCAAAAACTGTACTTGTCAGTATCATTTGGAAGTTGAGATAAATCTGCTTCAACTTTATTCTTTTGCACCAGTTTAAATTATCTTCTGACGACTGATGACTTCAGAAAAAGAAAGTACATATTGTCAAATGTTCTAATCAAATATCGTGTTTTATTTGTTTGGGTGTTCTAGGTTGGGAAAAAGCTGTCAGAACTGATTCGGGATTCTGGTAGCCAAACTCCTGGAACGGAGCAGGGTAGGTGGCAAGCTGAACTTTCCCAGGCTGCCATTGAGCTTATTGGGGTGAGACGCATTTCCAGTCTTTGCGAATGCATTAGTTTGTTAACTGTTTCTCATTGGCATCTCTTTAATTTACTTGATTTCTTTATCGGTCTATCTAAATAAGAAATTTCAGCTTTAAGATTGTCCAGACAAAAAGTGCATCTGGGGAGAGCATGACAAGAGATATTTTCAGACATGTTTAAGATCTGAATTTATTCAATCTAACTCATCCATGTGTGCTTGTTTGGCAAAATTTTGGTATTAGAATTAATTCAAAGAATCTTTGGCATCTATGTAGGATGTAGTTACAAAATTGTGTATCTGCTTGTTTGTTTGCGACCAATATTTTGTGAGTGTGGGAGGTCATGCACAAATGCGAGCGTTTTCTTTATTTGGTTGATTGTTTCTCTGGAAATCATATGGTAGCAAATATAGTTTCATAGTACTGGACCTAAATGTTTCAAGTATTCGACTTTTGGGTTGTGTTTGTATTTTTTAATTTTTGGTTTTGATTTGTTTGTGTTTTGTAATTCTGGGTTTTGACTGTTGGCCACAAAAGTGTTGCGAAGTGAATATCTATTTTTCACTATTGGACCTCAAAAATTTTTGAATCATGATACGAATTGGGATTTCAGTTTTGAAAATTGAAAACTTAAGCCACAAATCTGATATACACTAAAATGTTTAGTGCCATAAAATTAAGGCTTCTGGGTATATGCTGGAGAATTACTATATTAGTGTATAAAGCCCATTGGATGACTTAAACGAGATTTATGTTTTTGTTTGCCATTGAGTATCAATTTGAACTATTTTATACTCTTTAGAAGAAAAAATAAAGTATGTAATTTTTTTTTTCACTTTTTGATTCATAATATAAAATTTTTTATTTACAAGCTTGGTAGAGATGAAGTTGGTGTTAGTTTATGTTTTGTCACATTGGACATTTTGTTTTGGTAATTTGCTTGTGATTCAAGACAACTTTAACGTTTCTTTATTGATAATCAAAGCTTAATGAACATCAGTTCAATGCCTGGTTGGGTGAGAATAATTAAAGAATTTATTATTGTTATTTCTTATCTTAAATTTTCAAATTTTCTCTTGAAAGCAATTGAGCTCATAAGTTTCTTAGGGAAAGCTGATCCTATTTCATGCTTCATATCAATTGCAGAGGTCATTTTCTCATTGAGTAGTGAAATGTATTGGAAATATTTACATTAGGACTTTAAGTATTAGCTGACTGTCACACTTGCACGCTATCTGAACGGGTGGTTTATTATCTAATAAAGTTGCTTTCTGAGAACAAAGTGAATTAGATCTACTTTGCTGTTTAATATGCTCTTTTGCCATGATGTTACTAGAATATAAACAAATAAAATATGAGCTGTATGAAGGGCTGCTTTTGATACTGCTGTTGTAATTGTTTTTTAGATTGTGACCAATTCAGGCCGTGCAAGTACATTAGCTGCTACTGATGCAGCTACTCCTACATTAAGGCGCATAGAAAGAGCAGCTATTGCTGCTGCTACTCCTATTACTTACCATTCAAGGTTTTTGTCCTCTCTCAAATTTTATCATTCTGGATTTTCCTATTCCGGTGCTACCTCCTCCCCTCCCTTTTGGGAGAACTCTTCTCTGATTGCTAATGACTTCCGTGTTATGTTTTCTTGTGCAGGGAACTTTTGCTTTTAATTCATGAACACCTACAGGCATCTGGGTTGGCACAAACTGCTTCTATGTTGCTTAAAGAGGCACAGGTTACTCCTTTGCCATCATTGGTTCCTCCCTCTTCTCTTGCACAGCAGCCCACAACACAGGAAGCTTCTTCAACACATATTCAGTGGCCCTCTGGTCGTACTCCGTCTGGATTTCTCTCTAACAAATTAAAGTTTAATGCAAAGGATGAGGATGCCGTCTTGAAAAGTGATTCTGTCTCTGCAAAGAAGAAATCACTAACTTTCTCGTCATCTTTTCATTCAAGACTCCAACTTCTTGACTCTCAGCAATCATCTGTAAGGAAATTATCAAATACTGCTAAAGAATCTTCAGAAACTAGTGGAGTAGAGACTGGATCGGAATATTCAGTGAAACATAACATTGATACTGGTTCTCAGTTTAAGACTCCAATAGCTTTGCCAGCAAAACGGAAGTTGTCTGATTTGAAAGACATTTCAATGTTTTCTTCATCTGGAAAAAGATTAAATGTTGGGGATCAAGGAGTCCGCTCTCCTATTTGTTCAAGTGCAATTCGTAAAAGCGGCCTGCAGCCTGATGCAGTTGGACTTTTCACCCCAACTTGTAACCTGAAAAATCAACATAGCCGTTGTATGGGTGACTTGGACGAGAATCAGTGCAGTATATCAAATCTAGGTCAGATGACACCATCCTCCCAAGTTTTAAACGACCTTCAGCCCAGCAACCCTGAGCGTGTAACATTAGATTCTCTAGTGGTTCAGTATTTGAAGCATCAACATCGGCAATGTCCAGCTCCTATTACAACACTTCCTCCATTGTCACTTCTGCACCCGCATGTCTGTCCTGAACCAAAGCGAAGCCTTGACGCGCCTTCTAATGTGACCGCTAGGCTTGGTACGCGCGAGTTTAAATATATGTATGGTGGAGTACATGGGAATCGCAGGGATCGTCAATTTGTTTACAGTCGGTTTAGGCCTTGGCGCACATGTCGGGATGATGCTGGTGCCTTGTTAACATGCATTACATTTGTTGGCGATTCGTCTCATATTGCTGTTGGAAGCCATAACGGGGAGCTGAAATTTTTTGAATCCAACAACAGTAATGTAGTAGAGAGCTACACAGGTCATCAGGCTCCTTTGACTCTTGTTCAGTCTTTTGTTTCAGGCGAGACCCAGCTATTACTTTCTTCAAGCTCCCAAGATGTTAGATTGTGGGACGCAACTTCAATTTTAGGTGGTCCTAGCCATTCATTTGAAGGATGCAGGGCAGCCAGGTTTAGCAATTCTGGGAATGTTTTTGCAGCCCTGTCATCAGAATCTTCTCGGCGGGAGATCCTCTTGTATGATATCCAAACATGTCACTTAGAGTCGAAGTTGACAGATACATTTGCAGCCTCTACAGGGCGAGGTCACGTTTATTCTTTAATCCATTTTAACCCTTCTGACTCAATGCTGCTTTGGAATGGTGTCTTGTGGGATCGACGTGTCTCTGGTCCTGTTCATCGCTTTGATCAGTTTACAGATTATGGTGGTGGAGGCTTTCATCCTGCTGGCAACGAGGTATGCATAATCTTACATCCGTTTAAACAATAGAATTTTGAAACATGGATCAGACAAAGCACCATATTATTCTATTATAAATAATGGGAATTGTAACTTTGGAAGAAAATTATCTTAAATTGACTACTAGTGAAAAGTAAAATAAAAAAGGCATATGCAAAATGTGGGTATACTACTTTCTCATAAGTCTGTATGGAAGTCGATGAAGGGATGTGTAAAGCTTTGAATATTTTCAACTTTTTTGAAGAAAGGTTGTGATTCTTTTTTAATGTTTGTAAATAAATGTTCTTGGACCAGGTTATTATAAACTCTGAAGTCTGGGATCTGCGCAAGTTCAGATTGCTACGCAGTGTGCCTTCATTGGATCAAACATCAATAACATTCAATGCGCGTGGTGATGTAATGTATGCTATCTTAAGGAGAAATCTTGAGGATGTAATGTCAGCAGTCCACACTCGACGCGTCAAGCATCCTCTTTTTTCAGCTTTCCGCACAGTGGATGCAGTTAATTATTCTGACATTGCAACTATCCCTGTGGATCGCTGTGTTCTTGATTTTGCAACTGAGCCTACAGACTCATTTGTTGGGCTGATTACCATGGATGATCAGGATGAGATGTATGCTTCTGCCAGAATATATGAAATTGGTCGTCGGAGGCCAACGGATGATGATTCTGATCCTGATGATGCTGAAAGTGAGGAGGAAGATGAGGATGACGACGATGATGATGGGGATGTTGATCCTCTTTTAGGCCCTGGTCTTGGTGGGGATAGTGGCAGTGATGCTGATGATATGAGCAATGATGACGAGGAGGATGATAGTGTGAGTGATCTTGATGAAGATGAGGATGGGGATTTTATTTTGGATGATGTAGACTTTGATGGTGGACCTGGCATATTGGAGATTGTGACAGAAGGTGACGAAGATGATGATGATAGTCAGGTACTTGAATCCTTAAGTAGTGATGATGAGGATTTTGTGGGTAATGGCTTTGGGTATTAATTTTTAATCGAGGATAAGCTGTAATTATTTTCTTTCTTCATTATATTCATTTTTGAGCGAAATGTCAATTATTTTTGCTCAAAATTTTGCTGGTATCTTTAACCTTTATGTCAAGCGAATTTATTATGCCGGAAGGTTTAGAAGTGCAGTTGTATATAATAATTGTTACAAACCGCAGTTCTACCGAGAGCCACTTTGTGGTCCTCCCTCCTATGATCTAATAGAGGAAGAAGGAAGAGTCTACCCCTTAACTGTATTTATCAATCATCTTCATTTGTGTTCTACTTTTTCCCACCAAAAAGAAAGACTATACTTAACAACGGGAGTTTGCATCACATCTGAATCTTAACAGCGACAAAATCAGACTAGGTTTTTTTTTTTTTTCTGATTTTTATTGTTTCCATATAACTTCATATTTAAATAAATTAAAAAAACTGTGGTTAACTAAATTTTTACTTTAATTATAATTTACTAGTCTAAAATAAGAGGTTAGGTGTATGTGTAGTGAAGTATGGCTTAAAATATCAGTGCACATGAAGTTAAATAAAAAATATATATAACAAAAATATAATCCAAATGGAGTTTTTTTTTTTTTGGTAAATAGTCACATAGTATAGGTGAAGTTTCATTATATATACTTCCCTTGTTTTCCCATCTAGTTTCATTTGCTAAGAAAGGATGATGCTGTTGCAGACTATTCACGAACGTGAAAAAAAACACATACCTTTGGTTAAAACTTGAATTTTAACTCTTATTTTATTTTATTTTTAAATGTCATGTGTAAAGTTACTTTCTGTGAAAGCGTACCTCTAATCGATACAGCCAAAATGGTGATACGATAGCATATATATATATATATATATATGGTATTATAATCTACATTATTTAAATTTCATTAGTTAACTTCTTTTGATGTGTTTTTAATAAATAAACAAATTATTAATAAAATAAGTAATTAAATAATTGTTTTATTTTAAAATGATTATTAAATAATTTTTATTTTAAAATAACTGTCACATACTTTTTTAATACTATCTTACGAAAACTATACATAGTTTTAAATTATATTATTATCGTATTTTTAATTAATAACTCAAAAAAAATTATAGTATTTTAGTGTCATAACACAACACGTTTTCAAGAAGTGCGCGTGTATTCACTGTATCCTGAAACAACAATAGCCGTCGAAGTCCAAAACCCTTCACTCTGCAACTCTCGCTTCACTAACTATCACTTCACTCGTAGTCTGCTTGTGAGACAATGATGATGGCAGGGACATCCAAAACCCTAACAAATATTTTCCCCTCTTTCCCAATCACAACGAAACCCCAAAACCCACTCACCACAAACACCAATAACCCATCTTTCCCTTCCTCTCGCCTCCGCCACCGTGCCATCTACGCGGTTGCCAACCCGGTTCAACCTCCACAATTAGCCACCGACTCAACCACTCCGGGTCAGTACCGAGTCGACGTGCTCTCTGAATCGCTCCCCTTCATTCAGAAATTTCGCGGCAAGACCATAGTCGTCAAGTACGGTGGCGCTGCCATGAAGTCCCCGGAGCTTCAGGCTTCCGTAATCAACGACCTGGTCCTCTTATCCTGCGTGGGCCTCCGTCCCGTCATGGTGCACGGCGGCGGCCCCGAGATCAACACCTGGCTTGGACGCCTTAACATCCCCGCTGTCTTCCGCGACGGCCTCCGCGTCACCGACGCCGATACCATGGAGATCGTCTCCATGGTCCTCGTCGGCAAGGTCAACAAAACCCTCGTCTCCCTCATCAACAAGGCCGGGGCCACCGCCGTGGGTCTCTCGGGCCTCGATGGCCGCCTCCTCACCGCCCGCCCCAGCCCCAGGGCCGCCGATCTAGGATTCGTCGGCGAGGTCGCCAGAGTCGACCCCGCCGTCCTCCGCTCCCTCATCGACACCAACCACATCCCAGTCGTCACCTCCGTTGCCGCCGATGAGTCCGGACAGCCCTACAACATTAATGCCGACACCGTCGCTGGAGAACTGGCTGCAGCACTCGGCGCGGAGAAGCTGATTCTGCTGACCGACGTGGCGGGGATCCTGGAGGATCGCAACGATCCCAACAGCTTGGTGAAGAAGATTGACATAAAAGGAGTGAAGAAAATGGTTGAAGAGGGAAAAGTTGGAGGTGGAATGATACCTAAGGTTAATTGTTGCGTGAGATCACTGGCACAAGGGGTCACCACTGCGAGTATCATTGATGGTAGGGTTCCTCACTCTTTGTTGCTCGAGATTTTAACTGATGAAGGTGCTGGAACTATGATAACTGGCTAACTCTATTTATGCATTTTCTTCTTATTTTGTTTCAATCCTCTCTTTTTCTCAATCCCCTATGAACTACCTTCAGTTGAGGTGCATTGCAGCATTTGTTTTGTTAGATTCTTGATTTTTTAAGTGCGTCTAATGTAGAATTGAATTGAATATAAGGTAGTTGATCAATCATAGCATGCAGAGTCATTAGCCATCTCTGAATGGTCAATTATTTAAGAGATTTCATGGATCATTTCCATGAGGCACACAAATTGGGTTATTAATTCCAATAAACTTGGGAGCTAGTATCACCCCAAGGATAGGGTTATGGATAATGATTTTTTCTTTAGTTCTGCATTACAAGAAGCCTTTGGCTAGGGTACCAAAGTTTGATTAATGGATTCTGCAATTTGATTATGAACATTTTATATCACTACCGCTTGGCTTGCTTGGTTTGTGTCCATTGTTATTGTCACTCACATCCACTTTCATCTCATGATGATCATTTTTTACAATGCTGTGATGCATAATCATCATAATAAAATGCCTGCAGATTTTTTTTTTTGAATTGGTCCCTTTTTGTTTGGAGAACTAGCCTTTGTAATGTGATGAAAGCAAACGGAAGGTTTATTTTGTTAGCACAGATTCGTTTAATGCCTAAATTTGCAATTGATATCATGAAGAGGCAAGGAAAAAAAATCAACATAACTTATACTCAACTGAGAGTTTGTTAGAGATATTAAGCAATGTGTGATTACTTATCAAATGCAATGTTCTGGAAGTCAATGATTCACTCAATCTATAATTCACATCTGGCACTAGAGATTACAATTACTAGTACTTTTTACAGATTTTAACTTTTGCATGTGTTGGGACTATGGGATTGAAATAAGCTATGTTAGATTTTGTGGAAGTCTAGGTTAACATGCTTTATCATCTCAGGATTGAACTAATTTGTGGCTTTGGAGTATTTTGCAACCCTGTTCTTACTAAGGACATTTTCTTTTAGAATAGGAAAATTATTTTTTGACAGTTTTGACAATGTCGTCTTAACATCACCTCATTTGATAAAAGAGAGGTTTGATGTGACTTACCTCATTTGATAAAATCATTTGATACAAGAGAGGTCTGATGTAGTTTGAAAAGAGAAGAGAAAATTTTGGTGTGGTTTGAAAAGAAAACTTTGTCAAATTGTAAAAAAAAAAAAAAAGTGTCAAAAAGTATATCCTGGAGAATTACCCACATAAATATTCACCTTGAAAGCATATGTTCAGCTACATATTGTTATTACTCACATAAATATTCACCTTAAAGCATATGTTCAACTACATATTGTGTGACATGTGATTGAAAGGATAATAAGACTTCATGGCTACTAAAATTCATGTGATTTACATAATCAATTTTTATATACATAATCCCAAAGAACATTAAAGAATAATTAAAAAATATAATTATAATAACAGAGCTTGTGTAAGTGATTTCTTTTTATGTATAGAGTAAATTAAAATTACTTGCATTTTTTTTTTATCTTTTTTTCTTTATATAAGTATATTAAATTAAACTATAAAGGAATCATCATTAAAATATTTTACGTAATTTATAATAATATATAAAAGGGATTTTTCTTTTTGTGTTCACATTTAAAAATATTAATTTTATCCTTTAAATATAATAATTTATTAAATTTTTAAAAATTGATGGGTATTTTTGCAAGCTTTTTATAAAATTAGTTATATTTGTTTTTTCTTTTCTTCTTTATTTATTAATGGTTATTATTTGTATGTTATGATATATTTTACTTTATTTTTAATAAATATAATTTTAGTTTATATATTTACTTAATAATATTATAATATTATCACCTATTAATATAATATCACTCATATCTAAAAATTACATAAAAATAGGCGTAGGCGTGGTAGTGTCCCTGTGTTTGCGTTAGTATTGTGTTTATGTTGTGTGTTTACGTTAGTACAACATAAAAGAAATAAGACATAATACCAAAACTTTAAATAATCAAGTGAGCAATATATCACAAGAAATAATTTTAAACAAAAGGGTGAACCACTTTATAATTGAAAACTTATAAAATAACAAAAGTATAAATGAATAATTACTACTTAATGTAACACTAGTTATCAAAATTTCATATAAATAATAGTAATTTCAGCAGTATATTTTTATTAAATATAATTAAAAACGTTAAATTTAATTACAACCCACGATGATCATAAATTGAAATTTTGATTGCATTACAATAATTTCAAATCTCATTTATGTTTTAGACATATTAAGGTAAGGTATAACAAAAGCTGGGTCCAAGCCAACATTTTGTTAATCGGTTAAATATACTTTTAATATCCAAATTTGATACAAAATCAGGACGACCGTATATTTTTCTAATTAATTTTAGTTGTCAAATTTAAAAATGAATAAATATATTTCTTTTTATCATAACAATTAAATAATTTTAAGTTTAATTTTTTCACGTATTAAATAATATTTCATACTTATATTTAAATTAAAATATATCAAACATTATATAAAAACATATTAAGAATATTTTACACCATTCACTTAGAAATTGTATCAAAATTTGAAATTGAAACTAATTTCAATTTTATATTCAAGTTTATATCGAAAACAAATTTAACATAGTTTTAAAGAGCTTAAGCAATATTTATGAAAGAAAAAATGAGTACAACTAAATATTAATCTCCGTTGATGTTTCCTGTGGAAATGTTCTTATTTATTCGTTTTGTTTTACTACCAATTTCATTTTACTAACCTGTTAAATTCTATAAAATCAACGTTGTAGTTAACTCCACATTCCAAATCCATATGAAAATGATCATGATGTCGAGGTACCACGTATGGCAACTTCTTCAAAAGTAATTTTTTTAACTTGTAATTGCTGGCAACAACTCTTATTCATCAGACTTTTACTTCCCTCAATTCCAGCTCTTCCTCACAAATTTTCAAAATAACCATTTTATTATCTGAAAAAGTGGCTTCTAGAAAATATATTAAAAAAAAAATCCTGAACCGGTTTATGGGATTTTCAAAATAAGATTTTTGAAATAAAACTTTCAGAACAAAATCCTTTAAATCAGATTTTCATAATCAAAATTTCAGAATGCCTATAATGCTTTCTGGAATAAATTTTCAAGAATACTCTTACATCAAATACATTTTACATCAAATACATTTTGAAAATAATTTTTCAAAATTATTTAAAAAATTGTTTTCAAAATGTAATTTATTTAATTTTGATGTAAGAGTATATTTAATTTATTCCCCAAATTTTATTTAATTTATATTTCTTTCTAAAATAAAAGGGAAATGTTTTTATTGTGGCATTTAAATCCTGTGAATCATGCAGAGGTGGCTGCCCTTGTTTTCTTAGATTCATGATGACCTACAGTGCGCATACATCAAACTAAACTGCATATAGATTCTCTAGCCATAACTAAATATTATATACTCAAATACTCAAGAAATTTCTAGGATCTTATCAAAGAGACCAAATATCGGAGAAGCAAAAAATTTAATCCTTCAAAAAATTATGGCTCTTCAAATCCCCCAAAATTTGGTGACATATGCTTTAGTCAAAATGCAGGTTCATGCCAGCCCTAAATAGACTCGGACAAATCTGTCTTCCCTTCATGTGACTCGTTCTCTGAATCCAATACCATTATAGATTCTAATGCAGAATTGCGAGTGGGTCTCTGTCTCAATGTTTGCTTTGTAGTTAAGCCTCTGCTTTCTAAAATAGCATGGCTAGGAACTCCAGCTAGCCTCTTGCTGCAGCGAACCCCCTTGGGATAAGAAACTGCATGGCTTGAGGGAGCTTCTGAGTTCACTAACTCTCCATCAACACAATTCTCCTCCTCGCTGCTACCATGATTCTCAACATCATAACCATCATCATCATCATCATCAGATACTTGCACGATATCCTGCTCAGAATCACTGCCTGTTGAAACATCTTTTGTGTTGGATTGATCTTCTGATTGTCTGGTTTTGTCTTGGTCAGCAACATGAGATGTTTTCCTTTTACTGAATATTAAAAATTATACAACCAGAGTCAGATGGAGACAAACACATCTAGAAAATTGAAACAACAATTACATATTAGCATGTTTTGCTTTAACCGAAGTCAAAACAAGTTGTTCTCCATCACTTCCAGTTCATCGAGTGAGCATGTGTGACAAAGCAATGATGTAAAAGAGTATAAGTTGAAAGAAAAGTTTTACTTCGCTCCTTTTTTTCGTTTCATTTAATAGTTGAAAAAGTTATTCCTATTCAGCAGGGATAATCCTAAAAGCAAATAGAACATTGATGACAAGGTAGAGAATATGATGTAAAACATACTTTGTCAGCTGTATTGCCTCCCTCATTGTTCGATCATAAGCTTCTGCGATATACCCAAACAGAACTAATCAATATCTGAACTTTAAATTGATACCATAGAGAAGCTGGCAAAGGAAAGAATCAAAACGAACTTATAGTCGCTTGATAATGTTAGAAGCATTAAAAAAAAACTCGTGAATACTTGTCATATTATGAATTTTGCCATTAACGATTCACTCAATCTAATTCACAAACACGTTTGAATTGACAGCAATGGGGAAAAAGTAGGGGTCAAGATAAAATTAGAAACTCAATTATAAGATTGAAATATCAGAGATGAGGATTGATTTTTAAATAATTTAAAATCTTATTCTAGATAGTTTAAGTTTCAAAGATTTTTAAATCTAAGCATGTTTTAGTTTTTAAAAACTAGTCTAGTTTAAGGCATGTTTTAACAAATAGCTTTTTCTAACTTTTAGTTTCAAAAATATATTAATTTCAAAATTCTGTCACATTAAAAACAGTTGTTATATCAATGGTGACGATACAATACATACAGCAATCTTATAATTGAGAATAAAGGTGAGAAAGATAATTTCCAATAGTAACAAAAAAAATTGTCAAATGTAGCAAGAGAATCTTAAAATCTGAACCAAAATCTCAAATATGTTTTTCTCAGTTTTGAAAATGAACGTAGAAGTGTGTTGGAATTTAGCTAAAAACCATTACAACTCCACGTTTACCAAATGAGTTTATATTGAAAATTGCATTCGAAAATAAAAAACCTGCAATCACCCTGAACGAGCCTTAACTGTTTCATGTGAACACCATCATCACTCCCGAAGAGAAACTAAAATAAAGTATACAAAACTGGTGAAACTAAGATTGGGTTCATTCGATCAGAGAAAGTTTAGATAAATAATTTATAGGAATTCCAAACAGTGAAAAGTAAGAATTCAAGTTCTATGCATAATATTATGAAATGTTAGGACATTCACAAGTGTACAAACATCCTCTCCTGCTCAGTGAACAAGACCCATCCTCACTAACCAAGCATGCAATACATAAACAAACTACAAAGCAATGCACAAGACAGGCAAATTCATTAACATGCAGGATAACAATTGTCAAGTGCATCAGAATTAGTAGGTGTCAGATTGCAAGATGCTGATGCGGTGTAATTGAACATTTAACACATACTTACCAAATGTATAACAAATAGGTCTTCGAGTGCGACAGGCACGTGTATTTCCAGAACAGTAGGAGTTCTGAACATCCTTTAACAGCATATCCTGTCTCTGCTTTCTCTTTATTGCTTTTGCTTTCTTCTGCACAAATTAAAGGAAATATTCTCATACATCAATATCACAATCGAAGATGTGATGTGATGTTCTGTAGAGTGAATGTCCACCTATCAAACACTAAACAAAAAGGATGTCCATACCTCCCGAAGCTTTTCAAGAGCAGGAATAGCATCGCTCTGAAGCTTTGTACTGACAGAAACTTCCACGGCAGACTTGCTGAGCGAGAGTTTTTCCTGCAATTAACATTTAAAGATTAAGTTAATAAAGGTTTCGAATCCATGGGGAAAAGCATGGCAAAAGGTGGATAAATTCATCTCACAGCTGCTTCTGAAAATTCTTCAAGATTGGAAGCAAGGGTTTCCCACTGAATGGTGGGGAGTGATAAACGCCTATTACCCTCATCTTTTGGAATTGAGTCTGATTTAATAACTTCCCTGTACAATCTGTGACTCTGACCTTTTGAAGTTGCATCGTACCTATGACAAAAATAGACACATTAGCAATGACAATTTTAAGGTTTTGGGAATCTTAAAGATTGGATCATACTTGATAAGGAAAAAGTACCAGTAAGATGTGCCGGTTCTATCTCTTCCTAAGGCTTCTTTGCGAAAAGATGAGATTTGAGTTCCTTCTTTTAAAGCTTTATTTATGTATAACACTGCATCATGTTGCTGAATATAAACAAACAACCAAGCAAAATAATTTATATCAGACAAAATTAAAACAGCAAAAGGGATTAAATAAGAAAAGGGTGGAATAATCAAAGATGATATCAGCAAAATAGTCTACGAGGATTATGAAGTCATGAGAATGCAAAAGTATTCATATGTTTATATATTAAATAAACAAAAATATAAAGAAACCAATCAGGAGATGATAATACATCAGCTCTAACTTCGCAAAGCGCTTTTAGCAGTAGTAAGCGATCTGATGGATCAATTTCCTTGTACTTGGATATCTCCTGCCTGCACAGGCATTGATGACAATAGTTTTATTAAAAAAAAAAAAAATCATTGCAATCAGTAACAATCAAACATGATCGGTGTATCTCAGTACCCTTTTGATGGTACAAGTGGAATCTCACCCTCAGCAACCTGTAACACATGCAAGTATATTCAGTCAGAAATTAAGAAAATAGATAAAGCAAAGTCAAACACAGTGTTAGTGATTTACCCATGGCCACCACATAGTAAGTTTCTTACAGAGTGCAGTCACCCATTTGTCAGAATCCTCCAGTGTTTTACTCACAGGTGGCATTCCCTGGCAGGAACACAATCTATGCTAAATCCACAACAAAAATAATGATAGGATAGGAAGGCATCGACAGAAAAATAAAATCCATGTGAAGAATATAATAATATGATTGATTTGAGGGAGTAAACCAATTTACAGAATTAGTATATTCAACTTTCATGACAAAATGCACCCCATTGCATATTTGGGGCTATCTTTACAATATTCAGGCAACCAAAAATTGTCCACTCTCCTGTGTCTCTATTGGACTTGGAGTATTTGACCAGTGGATCTAAAATTAATATTAAAATCCAATGAAACACTTCATTTGAAGTAAAAACTAATAAATTGGAGCATTGAACAAGTTCAACTCGTATTATTGCCATACAATCACATCAACCAAGTAATTATCACCGTCTAACACTTCTTACCCATACCAGAAACCACACACAAGGACATGGAAAAACACAAACAATCCTCCAGCCATTCTACATGCAAGAACTCAATCTAGAAACACAAAAATTACCAAAATTGCAACATTTCTACATTTGTACAAAACCTCTCTATTACTACCACTATCAATCTCATGCATCCACACATCAATTAATAATATTCTGGAAAAAAAATGTTTTTCTTTTCCACACACAAAAATAGAACTTTCAACAACCCACGGACAATAAAGTACCTTCAAAAGCTCAATATGAAGGTGAGCAAGCGAAGCGTCAGGCTTAACAAGCCCAATCTCAATATCCTCAGCAGAAAGCTTCAAATTTTTTCCAAGTACGGGATTAAACACCTAAACAGATAACAAGATAGCAAGTACATAAGAATAGGCATAAACATTAGTCACTCTACTGAAAAAATAAAGAATATACAATCCTTTACGCAATTTGCGACCTACTGAAACAATTTCACACCTGTCTCAAAACGCCATTCAAAAGGAAAATAAATTACAGATCTCTTACCTCCAAAAAATTCAGAACGGACGCGAGTTCCCATCTCCCGCGCAGCTTCGATATTTCTATCTCCAAATCGCTCTCCTCAAAACCTTGCTTATTGTCACCACCTTCTTCTGCTGCCTGCATGGTTTCTCGGTAACTTTGCCGTCTCAATTAGAACCACCAACAAATGATCAATATGAAAAATTAAAACACTAATATTGTGATGTGTAAGATATCAAAGAACACATTGTAGTTTCCCGCTCAAATATAGTTTCACTTTTTACCACTGGAAAGTTTAACATAACATAACACACTCTTCTGTATTTTGTAGTTTCTAGGGTTAATTTTTTCAGAATGGCGCCTTCAAAATTGGATTCCCTCGCGGTTCATTAAACGCACAGTTTAATCCCAGCAATATGTTCACAGTATTGATTGCCAAAGTAATAGTAACTACTACTATTGCACATTTTTGTACTAATCTTGACATAAATTTATTTCAATTTGTAAATTAATTAAAGTTTGTAACAATTATTACTATAGGTAGGGGAACATATAAAATCATATTTTACTATTTTTTGTGCTAATATTTTGTGACAGTGTTATCTGGTTTGTTATTTTATATTATCATTATTATAAAGTATTTTTCTTCGCAATAATATTTGAAAATCTACTATAATAGCAACAATAATATCTTATTTTTGATTCAGTTAAAAATTTATATTAGAAATTTAGATATAATTTGAAAGTTTGGTGCTATATAAAATTGAAAAAAGGTGAAGAATTTATTTAATTGAGGTATTGAATTCCATGTTACATCTACATTTTACATTAATCAAAATCTATTCATTTTTATCCTCATATGTCAACTTATTTTTTATAAGTTTAACTTGATCACGAATTTTCATATTTTTAATTAAGTTCTATTAAAATAAATTTAATCTAATAAATATTTAATTAATATTTAATATTTTGCTTAGTATGTGTCATTTTAATATTTTTGCCAATAAAGTTATATGATTATTATTCTCTCTTATTAATTTGCTAATAATATGAATTTTTATAATTAATATGATATAATATTGTGATTAATGTAAAATATGTGCGTTTTATTACTTTTATATTGTTAATGTTGACGTGGAATAATCCCTTAATGATCGTAACTGATTATGTGTAAAAAACATAACGACCTAGTTATTTATTTAAAAGTTATTTTATATAAACAATGATATCAATTTATATTAACACACAAAAATTATTTTAAAAAAAAAAAAAAAAAAAATTAAAAAAAAAAAAAAAAAAAATGGTGAAAAAAAAAAAAAAAAAAAAAAAGTAGGAATGACAATACATGTTGTCACAACCCACTTATCTACATCTGGGGTCATCTCACCCTACAAAAGAAATACCAATTTATTTTTCTTACCTGTCTTACATAATATTTGATCAACATATACATAATTTTTTTTTTGTAATTTATTCTCTCAATTATAACATAATTATAACATGTAAAGTATAAACTAACTTCTTATTTTAGAATATTAGGATACAATATTTTAATAACTTTATTTTCATTTAATTAAATTAGTACAAATAATAAACTTTATAAATTTATTCAATAAAATAAATAATAATTTTACAAATTGTTATAAATTTTATAAAATATGTATATGAATAAAACTAACATCAGAAACTAAATTTCAAATGGAATTTACAACTAATTCAAGATCATCAAAAAAAACAAACTTATTTAGAGATAAATATACACAATATTTGTATAAGAGGATACTGAATTATGAAAACATTTTTTTAAAAAATCATATAATACAAATTATGCATGTCAACCCTTCCCACTTCGATGTTGGCCAACACAAACTGTGGACTATATAGGTAGACTAGGTTAAGATACTTTATGTGTCCTCGCCTTTTCTTACAAAATAGAGATAGTAACGGGATGGAATGGGACGAGATTGACTATCTTATACTCATCTTTATTAACAAAAAAACAAAATTCATCCTCATTCAAATACTTAAATTCAATGTGTATTAAATTTTTGTCTCATCATCATTCCTATCAAATAAGGAATATATACTCATATCCATTTTGTTACTGTTTCAATATTAAATAATTAAATTTTATAAAATAATAAAAATTACTACAAAGGAAGTATAATATTATAATATTAAGGTGAAGGTTATTTTTTTGATATCAAATATTAAAAAAAATTATATTATAATTATATTATAATTTTATACATTTTAAATTAAAATATCAAATAAAATTTTATGAGAACCAAAATATCTATTAAATTTGCAAACGTTAATGAATTCTAGTTGATAATTTTTTTTTCTTAAATATTTATATATATATATATATATATATATATATATATATATATATATATATATATATATATATATATATATATATATATAAGGAAAACAAATATTAAGGTTAAAATACATGTTAAATGTTTGTTTACTTGATTTTTTAAAATTTTAATGAATATTTTTTTTAATACACCAATACAAGTTATAATAAATCACTTGATTCAAATAACACAAAAAACAAATATTAAATTAATAATAATAATAGTAAATTAACATGGATATTGTATCTTTTGAATTTAATCTTTTGAATTTCAATATATGTTGGATGGTAATAAAAAAATATAGGACAATTGCATTAAAATTTTATATTATAGTAAATAAAGTTTATTTATACAATTATTGTGACAAAATCATAATATGATAATGATTTAAAAAATAAAAAATAAGTATATAAAATATATCAAAATAGTATCTTACACTATTCAAATAAAAAACAAATAAAAATATTAAAAAAATGATAAAATGTGTGTCTCGAAAACATTTTGAACGACCGTTAAATGAAATGAGACAAAAAAACATATATATATATATATATATATATATATAATTAAGTATATGATAAAATAAAAAATACTTTACATATATAAGAAGACTTTTCAAATATTAACATAGACAATTGTTGATAAATAACAAAAAAAATTAGCAAAACAAATTATTTATTCAAAAGAAAGAAGAAAAATTAATAATGATAGAGTAAAAAAGATAAATTTTTTATATTAATTACTAAATTAAAGATTTATACTATTGAACACTTAAATTGAGAGTGTCAAACGTTTTCATGTAAAATAAAAATATTAAAAAACATATATATTAAAATGTGGGAGATAAAAAATAAGTCAGTATTTAATTGACATACATCATTTAAATATAATTGCATAAATGTTTTGATAAGATAAAAAATATATTGGAGAGACAAGATGTAAAATATATTGGAGATGCGAATGAATTTTATGGCAAACCAAATAATTAGAAAAAATATATAAAATGTGTGTGTGTATATATATATATATATATATATATATATATAAGTTTACTTAATTGACTATAAATATTTTAATAATTTAAACAAGATGAGATATGACAGGAACGAGTATTTTGGCAGGGATGAGGCGGATATGTACATCCCTATACCCAATTGAAATAGTCAGAAATTCTTCATATCGATATTCAAACCCAATAAATGTGAGAATTTTCCGTCAAAATGGGGATGAGTTCGAACAATACCCACAAACAAAAGTTTATATGTCATCCCTGTTGATGTAATTTGATATATTTTTGTTAATTTTTTTTAAGTGAAACAATAATTTGTTATCAAAATCAACAATAAGATTATGTCAATTACACCAACAAATCAAACTATCATTATTCACAACTCTGTTTTTGATGAAAAAACCTTTATCCGATTTAAGATATTTAACGAAAAAATAACAAAACTGCATCATTTTTTCAAAAAATTAAAATTAAGACTAAAAAAAGTTAGAGGACCAAATTGATATTTTTGAAAAAAAATATAAAATACAAGCAAAAAGAGTAATTCCAACATTTTTATATAAACTAGTAAACTATTATATTTACTTTTTTATGATAATAAAAATTAATAAAATTATAATTATTCTTATTATTATAATTATAAAATTAAATATAAATATTTTCTTACTATAATTAATTTCATTTACAATGATTAAGTTTAAAAAATAATCAAATGAAATATAGTTAAATTAAAAAAAATAATCAATTAAAATATAATATTAATAAAATAATTATTTTTATTTAAAAAAACTTGAAAGGTAAAATTAAAGAATGAATGAGAAAAAAAGAAAAACTTTTCCTCAGCAATGAATGTATAGAAATTATATAAATATATAAAAAAATGATGGGGCACATGATCCCAATTTGTCTATCCTAAGATTTGTCACTGTCCTTGTATATAACGATACGAAGATATGACGATATAATAATATGAGAATATGAATATATGACAATATAACAATATGATGATATAATAATGACACACTACCAATAAAATAATATGACGATACAACAATATATGTCGATGTAACGGTATGACAATATCACAATATGATCATATAGTGATATAACAATATAACGATATATGATATAAAAATATAACAATATAACAATAAACAATATAAATATATACAAGATGATATGACCATGATAATATAACTATGATAATATGACTATCAAAATAATATGATAATACAAAGATACAACGATATAACGATCTGACAATATGATAATATAACAATAAAATTATAAAGATATAAAATTTTAAAATTATAAATAAGTTATAAAATTATGTTATAAAATTTTAAAAATAATAAAATTATATATGACGACAACAAAAACCATGTCAAAATAATAATAATGTTATTCACTTAAAAGCTACATCACTAAATTTCACTAAATTAACATTAAAAAAGAAGTTAACAGCGATGTTTTGATAGAATAATTTAAATTTATTAAATACTTAATTGACTATACAAAATTTATAAAGGAGTCAAATAAAAATTATCAAAATTTTCATAAACTTAAAATATAAACTTTAAAATATAAACTGACCTAATTGTAATAATACTTTTTTTTTAATTATAAATAACTCGTATCATCGGTTAAAAAAACAAATTCACGTGCACATGACTTTATTTTCACTATTTGATTATTAAAGCATTTAATTTATGTATCTATGATTATATATAAAATTATATATAAAGAGGATTTTTTCAATCTATATTTGTTTTTAAATTTAACAACTTAAATATATTTTTTAAATTAAAATAATAATTTTATTAATTTTATATTTAAATAATCTTTTATTTAAATTTAATATTTTTTTCGAATTAACCAATATTTTAAACTTAACAATTTTTTAATTAAAAGATTATGTACAAAATTCCTCTAATCTAATGATATAAATTATATCTTCTATTTTATAAGAAAACTTAATTAACTTATTTATTATTATTATTATAATAAAGAGTTATTTTTTATAACATTTTTAATTTTTTTAGTGTAAATATTTTATTATTAATTTTATCTTTCTTATTATTATATATTTAAATTTTAAAACTGTTTTTTTTTTTAATTTAATGATTACTCTACAGTACCTCTAATAAAAAATAGTTACTTTTATTTTTATACATATACTTTTCAATTTTAAAAACAATAATAATAGTTTTATAAATATATTTTTAAAATTTAATAATAATAATAATAGTTAATTTTAATTTCCTACATTATAATGTTGGTTTGAAAAATGTAACCATTTAAAATGATTTTACTGTCTAAATATAAAAATCACAGCACCAATAATTGCATAATAAAACACCATTTCTTGAATATCTCACACTTTCATGTTCCAATACAACCCTCTCTCTTTCACTAACTCCTTCAATTCAATTCATCTTCATCTCTGGGCCAGCAAAACCAAACAAGAAAAGAAATCATACCGATAAACCCACACACCTTAAATTCAACCGGTTCCTGATGCAGTGAAATCGGAAGCATCATCGCATTGCAATGGGGAGAGAAACAGAAATCCTCTCTCGCCTCGCCGCGAACCACCTCCACCTCGCTCAATTCGAGCCCTTGCGCGGTGTTATCCTAGCCCTACGGGCGCGAAACCGTGACCTCGCCCGCGATATTCTTCAGACCATCGTTGCCCGATCGGGTCGGGTCCCTAATGTTGCGTGGTCCAGTTCCTGTTCGTCCCCCGCGCTCCTCACCTTCTTATCCACGCAGGAATTGCTGCAATTGGACAACGCATCCTCGGCGTGGAACTTTGACTCTGAAACGCTGCGTTTGCGCGCCGAGTTTCTGTTGTTAGTTCAGGATTTGATAGACGTACTGCCGGAGGGTGATGGAGAGTTGGGGAATTGTAGAGGAGTATTGGATAAACTTTTGGAATTGGGAGCGAAGTGGTTGAGAGTGGACGGAGATGGTGAAATTGATGGGACTGTGAGTGTTACTGTGATCGAAGAAGGAGAGTTGGTGAGTATGAGGAAATTGATTTTGGATCACGCGCGTGTTTTTGACTCTCTCTGTGGGAATATACATAGGCAAATTAGGCACTGGGAATGTGAGGATTCGGGGGAGGGAAGTGGAGAGTTGGAAGAGGAGGATGTTAGGGTGATTCGTGGGATACAGAGAACGGTGCAGGTTGTTCATTTGAATGCTATGAGGGACAGTCTTGAATCGGGTGATGCAGAAGGGGCCGTTTCTCATATACGTTATCTGCATTTTGATTATGGAGTCGAGGAGCAATCTGAGTACCGGTATGTCTCTCTCTATCTTTTCCTTTGCAAACACAAACAAGCTGTGTGGTTTGTTGTCTTTCTTGTGTAGAGTGTTGACCCTGTTTTTTCTGTTTGAAGTAGATGCATGCATTTTGCCTAGGGAATTTGGACCATTCTTCAATGAAAAAATTAGTTTCCCCTTTGATATTATTGTAATAACAGTAGTGAAAGAAGTATCATAGCACCAGGTGAATCCCTTATGATATAGAATAGTATTTAAAACAAGCGTTAGTTTCTAAACTTCTATATGAAATTAAAATTGGTCCTTGTTCAATTTGATCCTTAAATTTTAAAAATAAATAGATATAACTCATTTATACATTCGAGGAACACAATTTATTATGTAAAAGAAATTTAATGTCATTGGATTAAAAAAACTATATCCATTCATTTTTAAAGTTTGAAGACTAAAATGTATCAAAGTTTGAGACAGGCAAAAATTTCAATTTCGTGTCTAAGTTTAGGGATTAAAAACATATTTGACCTTTTAAAATAGAACGTTTCATCAAGTTCAGGAAGCCTGTATAGATTTTGTATTTTTTGTTTCTAGATTAGTAAGCAAATAATACACTCATTTTTTAAATTCATTCTTACTTGTATGTTCAGTTATGGTGGACGCTCTCTCATATTTATTTTTATTTAGGTAAAATAAGAATAGGTAATAACTTGTTCTTGAAGTAGTTAAGGATCTTCCTCTGTCTTAATTAATTATATTGTATTTGTTTTTTAAGTTCCCTTTCAACATTTTTTTCCCCTAGATGTTCATACCTGCATGTTTTCTAATTCTTTTGTAGCATAGTTTTGAAAGATCTCCTCAAGGTTGTCTTGTCAAAAAGTGAGAAGTTTGGGGACTCATGGCTTATCATGCGTAATCAATTGCTACAGATCTATAGTGAAGCCATTTCGTCAAATTGCAGTGATATTGTTCAAATGTTGCAGGTCAGTCTCTCGTCTTTCTCCACAGGATTTTGTTTTGTTTTTTTTTTCTTGATGATATTATCTTAACAAAGCCTTCAGTTTGTAGAATACTTTGCGTGGAATAAGATTTCTTTGTCATATTGTATTCTCAGGAAGTGTCAAAGTGACACACAAGTGCTTGTTAATTGTTGAAAATAAATAAAATAGGAATTGAGATTAATCTCCCTTGTGTATAAACCACACATAGGATAATCTATTTATAATAGAAAGAGGTACAATTAAAAAGAGTAACTGAAAATAAATAGAGTAAATAGAAGATATTGTTTGATATTGTGATTAATAATATCTAACAATGTTGAAAATAAAGAAAATAGGGATTGGGATTAATCTCCCTGGGTATAAACGACACATAGGGTAATCTATTTATAATAGAGAGAGGTACAATTAAAACGAGTAACTGAAAATAAATAGAGTAAATAGAAGATATTGTTTGATATTGTGATTAACAATATCTAACAATATCTTAATAATATCAAACAATATCTAAACAATATCTAACATTAATAAAAGAGAAAGCAAAAAGTAATAAGAATCATATAATTTGGAAACACCTCTTGTTAAAGAAAGCAGGCTAAACCATTTTTCAGGCTAACAGAAAATTCTGGGAATGCTTTTTCTCCTTAAAGAGTCATTTTAATGATTTATTAAATTGTTCCAACTTCTTTTAAATAAGGCCCCTTTACAGAGAACCATGCATACATTTTTCGGCTTTCTTCCTCTTTCTCCATGAAACCAACTTGGAGGAATTGATTCCTGAACACTCTTCCTTCAGTCTGTCAGATTATTATGGGGTTTATGTGTCTTACTGTTGATGAAATGAGTTTACAACATATAGTCCCCCTCCCCTATCCATTTAATATGAAAGAAACTTTATTTTGTCTAACTATATTCAATGGCAATGCTTTTCTTTAGAGCATTCACGATGAGCTATTGTCTGAAGAGATTGAAATTGATAGAGTTCAAACTGAGAACTTCATTCCACATCCTCTTGTACGTCTTCAAAAATATCTAGAAGAAGTAAAATCTGGTAAGAATTCAGATGATAAAGCATTACCCCTGCATGACGTAATTAGACACTGCAAGACATCTATGTATCATTATGCCCGTGTTTCTGGACTACACGTTCTTGAGTGTATTATGGATACTTCTCTGTCTGCTGTGAAGAGGGAGCAGCTGGATGAAGCTAGCAGTGTATGTACCCATCTTTGTTAACTCTATGATAAGTTCCTTTGTATAAAAGTTGATATTATGTTAATTGTTATGTGAACTTCCGACATAAGTCTACTCGTGTAGCTCTAATGCTTAAGTACTAATTTTTGTGACAGGTCCTCCAGTTGTTCCCACTACTTCAGCCTTTGGTAGCGGCCATGGGTTGGGATTTATTGGCTGGTAAAATAGCAGCACGAAGGAAATTAATCCAACTTCTCTGGACAAGTAAGTCACAAGTAATTCGGCTTGAAGAATCTTCTCTTTATGGTAATAAATCAGATGAGGTATTTTTCAACTTTTATGTTTTGGAATGTGGTTTGTTGGTACTAAATGAGCGAGTTGGTGAAACTATAGTGAAAAAACTGATTTAATTTTGTTGCAGATGTCCTGTGTGGAGCATCTATGTGATACCTTATGCTATCAGCTTGATCTTGCCTCTTTTGTTGCTTGTGTAAATTCTGGCCAGTCTTGGAATTCAGAATTCTCATTAATGCTTTCCGGAAAAGAACAAGTGGAATTTAGAGACGAAGATGCTTATTCTGATCCTTTTGTTGAGAACTTTGTGTTGGAGCGACTTTCGGTCCAGAGTCCTCTTCGGGTAATACTTTATGTGGAAGACATGGCTTTTTAATTGGTATAGATAATATTCTTGCTTATCTTTATTGTTGAAGAATGAAGAGAATTGATTAAGAAAGATTGTGATGATATGTAAAATCATAAAGGTCAATTACTCAGCCTTAAATAGCACTTAATTAATATAAAAGTGCAGCCTTTATGTTAAATGAAATATATCAAATGTTGATTGTAGTAACACTTTTAAAGAAATATTTCAGGATTTGTTGTACTAAGAAATCTTAGTGTTGAATATGTTTGCATCATTTTCTCTGTAGGTACTATTTGATGTTGTTCCAGGCATAAAATTCCAGGAAGCCATTGAATTGATTAGTATGCAGCCAATTTCTTCTACTATAGAAGCCAACAAGAGGTGTGCTTCTGATGTTTTCTCTTTCAGTGTCTGCTTTTAGATTCATCTTGATATTAAGACAGATATTTCCCAAATGTTTGGTTGCACTGAGTTTCTTTGTTAATAGATAAGACATCATTATTAGAGTATATTTTCGTAGAAATAAATACAAGTAATGGAATACTTTTAAAAAAGAATGATGTTGAGACGTGAAATTTGTTGTCTTTTGTGCATGTGTCCACACACTTAATAAACATACATCTTGATTGGAAAATAAAGAAAGGCATATACTTTTCATCCTAGAAGTTATATTCGTTTATTTTTTTCTAAAAGTAAGAGGAATTCTATAAAGAGCTTAAGAGAAAAGTGAAATGAAGTAGGATAAAATATCTTACAAAGTTCAGTGGATAGAACTGGTATCTTTACAGTGATGAAGATAAAATTTTATTTGTCGAACAACAGTAAGTCTGGGAAGAATTGTCGAATTTACAAAATATAACTTACTGGAGGACTTAGAGGTTTTGCACCTCCCGATGTTCAAAGGCCACAATTCTCTCAAATTTAGACAATAGATCTATCAACACCTCCATTCCTAGTTATAGGGAACATGCCTTATTTCTTCATGCAACTCTTAGATTTTTGGGTCTAGGGCCTAAGCCAACTCTACAAAACCAACTTATAAGGTAGAAACTTCCCAAGTTTTATAAGGACCTTGTCATATTTCTAGTTTATGTGAGATCTTAAGCCATTCTTTTGCATTCAAGTCTGAACATTTGGAATCCGAACAAATATGGGTGACAATTACGGTACCACTTCATACCTAGGGTTAGACATATAGAGCATAGACAAATATGAGCGACCCACTAAGGGATGTAAGGTTGGATTTTTAATTCCATCTTAAAATATGAACGTTGGACCTAACTCAATGTCACAAGTAAAGTCAAGGCAAGGGAAAACTTAGAAGATAAATTGGAGGAAAAAGAAAGAACAGGTTGTTGCCGATTTGAAGGCAAGAGAAGTCAGGAAAAGTGGAAACTAACTCTTAATTTTGTGATTATGAGTGAGACTTGAAATAAGTATGCAGGAAAGGATGAGGCAAGGGAATGGGGCAGGAACTGAGAATTCTGTTATCTTCTCTCTCGTGGAATATTTCTGTAATCATGGATTCTGCTTTTCCTTATAGAAGAGTCTTAGTATTTTAATACTGATTTAATAATACTAGCGTCACATCATTCCATTTGTCATTCCTTATTATTTAATCGGAGTCTATTAATATTTTGCATGGTAGCAATTCTGCCAAAGTGTGGCCTTGTAGATATGTGCACTTTAAAAGTGAAATTGTTGAAGATTTCATATCTTATAGAGAGAGATATGATTAAAATATAGTATGTAAGTAGGTGTAAACCTCACTTTACAATCCAGTTTTGTAAGTTTAAATTGGACCTAAAGTTCATTTTCTGAGATGCTTATCCTAATGAGGTTTGTTGGGTTTATAGTGTCATCTATTTGCTTGACCATCACAAATGTTTAGTTCCATATTCAAAATGAAGTATTCAAGTGATAGGGTGTATTGAAGATTCTATATCAACTAGGGATATGATTAAATTATCATATAAGTAGGTGCAAACCTTACTTTACAAGAGTGAGTTTGTAAGGTTGGATTATGCTAAAAACCCATTTTCTAAGATGTATGAATATGACGTTCATGTCTAGTCCTGTCCAAAATAAACAACTTTGCACCCATGTTTTCTTCATGTTATGCTCTTCAACAAGCAATCTGAATCCGCCACAACTGCTGCTTTACCACTGTTGTTGGTGGAAACTCAAACATTTAGACTCCTAGTACAGGCGACATACGCTTTTTTACGTGCTTATCTACTTTCTAACCTAGATTTTGCCCATTGCTTGGTAATTCTAGATTGTATTATTTCATACTGTTGAGAAACCCAACATCGGATAACTCTCCTGCATGTCCAATCGGATTTATGCTACAAAGGCTTTTTTCCAATGTTACAAACACTAAAGTGTACATCCGATTTGGTCTAGATCAAGCTCAAGCAATGCATGCTTGGGTCTCTTATTTATCAACAAAGCTGTGATTTTGTTCATCATGAGTAGAAGGCAAAGTCCAAACTTAAAAACCTTGTGAGTAAGATTCTAGTGTGGTTTTGAAATGAGCACGTTGGTCTTTATATACTATGTGGTGATCAAACTATCGAGTCCCTTAGAATATTAACCAGTGTTATCAATATCGGATAACGGAAAATAGCGGTGACCCCCAAAAACCTTTATAAAGTTATAACGGAACCATAACGGGTTATGACGGAAATATTGTAGTATACAAAATATAATACCACCACATATAGTTTTAATGAAAAAGTAATGATATTATGTCTCTTTTCAATTTTTGGAATCTTGAATTGATCCTAAAATCTTTTGAATGACATTGGTCACTTGTGAGTCGATATAGCTAAAACAACTCTTCAAAGAATTTCAATTTGAAGAAAGTTCCCAAATGCATGTGAATTGTAATTTCATAGCAAAACTGGAATCTAGATATATCAGTGCTAGATTTGTCAAATTGGATGACAATGTTTCCAACCCGGTCACTTCTATGAGATGTTCTTAAAGTATCATGATCATTGACCATTATTATTGCTGGAAAATAAGCATATTTTCTTCAAAATAATTATAGTCATAGAGAAGTAGAAAAAAAAAATAAAAGTGACCGGGGATGGTGAAGGCCGGAGGTGGCAGCCAGCGGTGGGGACTGGCTGTGGCAGCAACTGGCGGTGGCAGCAACTGGCGGCAGTAGTGAGTAGCAGTGCAGTTGCTGTAGTACCATGGTGAAGGAAGGAGTGATGTTTTATTTCTAAAGAGAAGGAAAGAAAACTTTATAGGGGTAAAGAAAACTTTACTGCAGTAACGGAAGTAAATTAAGTAAAAGAAAAAAAGAGGGTAAAAGAATGATAATGGTTAGAAATATGCGTAGGCTTGTTTAAATAAAAAATTTAGTGGGCCAGGTCCAATTTGCTGAAGACTAAAAGGCAAAGATCAAATTAGGGTTTTTGGTCATCTTCTTTTTCTCACCATGCCGTTGCTGCAAACCACCATCATTTTGGGCGTTTCTTCTCTTCTCTTCTCTTCAAGATTTGGGATTTGGATTTGTGGTCCGCTTTTTTCGCTAAAACTGCTACGTCACCATCATCCGTCATGCCAAAAGCGGCCACCATGAAAACTAGACACAATTTTGCACAATATTTCAAGTATTTATGTGATGAGGATCAATACTATCTTCTTGATCGATGCTATTTCCTGACACTCATAGCCGTGTCAACGAGAGTTAAAAAATCTACAAATGCAAGATTGTATTTCAATTTGTGTGCCTAGTGGAGGGAACATTCATGAAGACATGATCAACAAGCTCTATGAAATTCACATGCTCTATATTAGAGATGTAAATAATAGATTTATTTCAACTAGCATAAAATGCTTAGAGCATGACGAATTTTGGCCATGGCGGAAATCGGTATCGGTTTTTCGTCCTGCCGCCATAACAAGGCGGAGGCGAATCGGGTTTTCATGGTGGCCGCTTTGGCATGACGGATGATGGTGACGTAGCGGTTTTAGCGAAAAAAGCGGACCAAAAATCAAAATCCCAAATCTTGAACAGAAGAGAAGAAGAGAAGAAACGCCCAAAATGATGGTGGTTTGCAGCGGTGGCATGGTGAGAAATAGAAGATGACCAAAAACCCTAATTTGATCTTTGCCTTTTAGTCTTCAGCAAATTGGACCTGGCCCACTAAATTTTTTATTTAAACAAGCCTACGAATATTTCTAACCATTATCATTCTTTTACCTTCTTTTTTTCTTTTACTTAATTTACTTCTGTTATTGCAACCCCCATAAAGTTTTCTTTCCTTCTCTTTAGAAATAAAACATCACTCCTTCCTTCACCATGGTACTACGACAACTGCACTGCTACTCACTACTGCCGCTAGTTGCTGCCACCTCCGGCCGCCACCTCCGGCCTTAATTGTCGCCGTAAGCCACCGTCGGCCGTCTCCTAAGTCTTTTTTATTTTTTTTTTCTACTTCTCTATGACTATAATTATTTTGAAGAAAATATACTTATTTTCCAGCAATAATAATGGGCAATGATCATGATACTTCAAAAACATCTCATAGAAGTGACCGGATTGGAAACATTGTCATCCAATTTGACAAATCTAGCACTGATATATCTAGATTCCAGTTTTGCTATGAAATTACAATTCACATGCATTTGGGAACTTTCTTCAAATTGAAATTCTTTGAAGAGTTGTTTTAGTTATATCGGCTCACAAGTGACCAATGTCATTCAAAAGATTTTAGTATCAATTCAAGATTCCAAAAAATTGAAAAGAGACATAATATCATTACTTTTTCATTAAAATTATATGTGGTGGTATTATATTTTGTTTACTACAATATTTCCGCCATAACCCGTTATGGTTCCGTTATAACTTTATAAAGGTTTTTGGGGGTCACCGCTATTTTCCGTTATCCGATATTGATAACACTACGTTGACTATAATTAATCACTTTTTGGTGACTGTGATTAAAGAAGAGCGGGCAATTAATGAGAACTGAAGGCTTAATCTTTTATCATAATTTTGCAAGATTGGTGTTTTGTGTTTCAATTCGTTCACATATTAGCCAAACGTTATTGGATTAAGTTCCACCTTTTGAAAACGTTGGATAGATAATTTCTTAATTGATTTAGTGAGACTTGAATTTTAGACTACAAATTCAATTACTTTTTGGTGACATTGGTACAAATGTATAACTCTCTGTTTAGAATTCTTATGCACTTTTTTAGAGCATGATGATGCTTCAGTGCTTCTTTTTCATTAAATCTTCATGTTTGTGTTTTTAATGAATATGTTTGAGATCACACATCGAGTAGAAAGACAACCAAATTATAGTATATAAGTGAGTGCAAACATTACCTTACAAACTAGTCTTATGAGGTTGAGTTAAACTTAAAGTCTATCTTTGAAGGTAGTATCCGAGCCTATTTTAGTTTGTTGGGTTTATCACATCACTTGCTATCAGTTTGTTATTAAACTACCCACAAATATCTACTTCCATATTTGAGATGTCCAGTCCTTGATTTGAGTTATTGAAGATCCTTGTTGACTAGAGATATGATCAAATGATAGTATATAATTTGGGAGGTTGAGTTAAATTTAAAGTCCACCTTTTAAGGTAGTATTAGAGCCTATGTTAGTTTGTTGGATCTATCATATTACTTGCTATCGGTTTGTTATTGAACTACCCACAAATATCTAGTTCCATATTTGAGATGTCCAGTCCTTGATTTGAGTTATTGAAGATCCTTGTTGACTAGAGATATGATCAAATTATATTATATAAGTGGATGCAAATATCACTTTATAAGCTAATTTTGAAATGTTGAGTAAGAATTAAAGTTTACTTTTTAAGATGATATCAAAGTATATCCTAGTGAGGTTTATTTGGCTTATTATACCATGTGCTATTGAACCACCCACAAGCATCTAGCCCCAAGATTTTAGTCCTCCGCATGAGTGGGCGTCTTAGAGATCCCATAGACTAAAAGTATGATAAAATTATAGGATATAAGTGAGTGCGAATATCACTTTAGAAGTCGATTTCCAACACGATATTGGCAAATGTTTGTGAAATTGGTGTTGAGCATAGTGGAGCATCAAATACTCCATTACCTTTGCCTTCCAATGAATAGGTTTTTATTTTAGAAACTAAGCATGTGCCCTCGTTAAAGGCAACTGATTGGTGTCTCATTTGTTTAATTAAATGGGAAGATTTGGACATATCTAATGCTATTTGGAAGATGTTCACTCCTTTGAACATGACTATCCTAATTTCAACCTTGAGGAGAAAGTTGATTTTAAAGGGGAGGATAATGACACAAGTACAATCAAGGCAATGCCAAATTGGAATGTAAATTGGGGGAAAAAGAGAAAGGACAGGTGGCTGCAGTTCCGAAGGCAAGGATAACCAGGAAAAGTGCAAGGCCAAGGGTAACTAACTCAATTTCGTGTTTATGAGTCAGACTTTAATTGAGTATATAGAAAGAGATGAGCGAAGAGAATGAGAGCAGGCTCTGAGAATTCTACAGTAGTATGTTAACATGTTATATTCAGTCTTACAAAACTGACTTATTATTATGTGAGCATTATAAGGAGTACATTGGCGGTAATTAAAAGAGCAATTGAAAAATGCCATAAGATTTGTAGTATAACTAACCAATGGGTATGTACCAAAAGCATTATAAAAAGCAAACAGAAGATGAATGCTTCATGAATGCCACAAGACTGCCAACAACTTCTCACATGTGTTTATTATAGAATAAAATTATAGTTTTCCTACATCGACTATTTTATTTCTGCAATCTATTAGTGTCCTTTCATCAGTTTAATTATCTTGTTATTCTTGTCTGCAGTTAAAATGTGATAATTGATTATTTTTTATTTGTTTAAGATGGGATTAATGATAATTTTGACTACTGTTTGTGTATGATGAGCATTTTATTAACCAACTTGCAGTGGGTTCTGTTCATACATTAAACTTAAAGAGTAATGCCAGGCCTAGACCTTTCTTTTCTATGCCGCTTGGTTTGGCTTTAGATTTGACTCAGTTGTATTATCTCTTTTTTCATTCCCATGTAACCTGATGGCCCTGTACTGGGGGAAATCTGTACTTGGGTGGTTTGACTTCCTTGACATTATGCTTTCTTATAAGTAATCTCTTATGATTACGATTTATTTTGTTCTTTGTGCTTTATTTGCTCTTCTGAATTTCCTTCTTTTGGCATAGGAAACAAGATATAGAACTCATGCATATGCGTTATGCTTTAGAATCAACTGTTCTTGCTTTAGGAGCAATGGAAAGGAGTATGTCTGGCGAAATAGAAATCCACCAAGATGTGCCATTATTTCATTTAAAGGACTTGCAGAACCATTTGGATGCAATTAGTAATCTTCCACGCAAGGTAAGTCACTTTTCATTTTTTTTTTTTGGACTAAATACTCTGTTCTCCAAATGATAATATTGTAATATATTAGCAACTTTCTTTATGTAGTTTTATATGCAAGATTTTCGAATAATCTTATTCTCCTCAGTCCACACATGTATTTTTATTTTTATTTTTCTTTTCAATCATTTTTGTCCCTTCTGACTTAGATGAAGTATCTCATGGTGGCAAGTGTTCGGTGCTGTATTAGGACATGTTGTTAATTTTTTTTACTCTTTATGATATTACTTCAGTTGACTTAAAATATAAAAATATGTTCTATTTTGTATCCTTAATTGATTTTTTTTCACTAAAAAAGACATGGGGGAAAAGTTTCTGTCGGATGTAACTTACTATGTATCTGAGACCAGTTGTAAAAATTATCAAGTTGTATCTATGTGGTATGATACATCTAAGAAAAAGGGCCTATCTGACATTCTTTTGCATTTTTCATGATCTTTGACATTTATTACATTTAATATTTGAAGTGTTGATATCAATTGTCCAGAGCTGTGGTGACTTCCTTTTCTGGTTATTATTATAGTGTACGAATAATCTTTTGATGATGTAGATTTTGATGGTGAATGTCATCATTTCACTACTGCATATGGATAATACCTCTGTTAACTTGATGCATTGTGGATTACCGGGAAGCAGTTTCAAACTATCAACTGCTTGGTCTTCAGAAGATAGTTATTCAACTAGAAGTGAAGGGGGCAATAAAATGGTTATATCCTTTACTAGTGTGCTACTTGATATATTGCGCCATAATATTCCATCCTCTATGATTGAATTAGAGAACTCACTAGATGATAGTATAAGCACAACCAGCAGACAGGCTCTCGAGTGGAGAATCTTAATCTCAAAGAGTTTCATTGAAGAGTGGGAATGGCGTTTGTCAATTTTGCAGCATCTCCTACCATTATCTGAACGCCAATGGAGATGGAAAGAGGCACTGACAGTGTTACGTGCAGCTCCTTCCAAGCTACTCAACCTGTGAGTTTTACCTATTTCTAATGCATGAAATTCAACAAATGTGCAACTTCATTTTTGTTTTTGTATATCGAGTTACACATGGAAGGGGTATAGTCACAATAACACTGATTATCCTTTTTTTTTGTTGTTAATAAGAATATTCAATACTGTCTCTGGTCCTTTTTGTAAGAACCAATCTCCATTAATTATTTTTTTCCAAAATATCCTTATGAATCATTTCTGAGTTCAAATCATTTCTTTGAAAACCTTACTTTGTCCCTTCACATTCACATCCAATAAAAATTAAAGCAATAAATATATGAATGAGGAGAGAGATTAAAAAATTAGAGTCAATGTTTTTTTTAAAAAAAAAATCAATAATAGTATATCTCATTGATATTAAGGACAGTTATGGAACCAAATATGTAAATATAGGAAATTTTAAGGCTAGTGACTAAATTTAGGATCATAGTGATGCCTAACATGAGACTTTTCTTTAAAAAAATTTATACTATCAGCCTATTAATCCTCTTAATTATGAAATGTAATTAAATCTCCTAATTATGTAATTAAAACTGTACAAAAAAATATTAACTATAGCATAAATCAAGGGATTCTGTCAATTTGCTTTTACCGGTTTTCTTTCTTTTGTTTATTTATCTATTTGGGAAATCTGTTGTCCTTCAATGTAGTTTTTGTTTTAATTGATCTTCTCTGTCTCTAAGAATTTTATATCATTTTTTCTTTTGCAGTTGCATGCAGAAGGCAAAGTTTGATATTGGAGAAGAAGCAGTTCATCGGTTTTCATTATCTGCTGAAGATAAAGCTACTCTCGAGTTAGCTGAATGGGTAGATAGTGCCTTTAGAACAAAATCTGTATGTTCTTTATTGCCTTTAGATTTCCTATAACGGTTGAACTTGTGGGTTTGGTCAACTTGTTTTGCCTTACCAATGTGTTATTGGAACATTTAAGCAGGATCTAGTTATTGATTTTGAAAATATTTATCTTGTATTTTCCTTTACCAGATGCCATTTACATTTCTGGAAGTGATTTTCTTGTAAATTGCAATTCTTTTTATGGCAAAAGCTGAAACTCCATGAGAGAAAAGAGAATAAAGCGGGGTAGGTGCGGAAATTATTTTTAGCAGGTAAGAAAAATAATGAAAGTGTTAATTAGTGGACTTTAAGCCTATTTCAACCCCATAAAACCGGTTTGTAAGGTGAGGTTTACACCCACTTATAAATTGTACATTAGCTTTATCTTTGGTTAATTTTAGACTTCTAACACAACTCTTCATGCCGAGATATATACATCTCGATTGTCGAACTAGATATTAATGAGTGGTCTAGTAATGAAACAATAGACACCAACAAACAACAAACTTGCTAGAATAAATTCTAACCCATGGCTTTGATATCATGTCAAGAAGTGAATTTTAAATCTAACTCAATCCACAAAATCAACTTATAAGGTGAGATTTACACCCACTTCTATACTGTAAATTGACCTTATTTCTAGTCAATGAGAGACTTCTAACAAAAAAGAAACTTCTTAAAATAAATACCATGGTAGAGGAGCAATTAGGTATCCTTATCACTTGTAAGTTCAAAAAGACAACCTTATAAATGTGAGTTTCTTCCAACCTAGTAATGCATAAATAACCATGTAAATTGCACACTAGTATAGAGTTTTTGCCTTCCCATTCTTGTTGAAACCTGTGAATGCCTTATGAGAAACTCTTACTTGGCCAATGGAATTGGGTATTTTCCAAGTGCTCCAATCATATTAGTCCATTAGAAAGTAGCATTTGGACAATTGAAATATGCATGGGAAGTTGTTCCGGAGTTTACATGCTTCAAAGTGCTACTTTTCAACAAAAGTAAAGTTTGGTATTCGGGAGAGAATTGACACTGTTTTAAATGCTTGATATCTGGTTTAGTCTCAGGAAGGCATATGATTGTGGAAAAGGTTTTGGAAGTGGTATACCACATATCACACAAGACTGAACTAGGGATGTCAAAAAAATCCATACCCGCGGATATCCGTGAATAAAATCCGCAACGGGTAGAAAACGAATATTAAAAATGGATATCCGCTACCCGCAGGTATGAATATTTTTGATATCCGCATGTTAACGGGGCGGGTACGGGTATCATAGTATCTACTCGTACCTGCTAAACTTACACCCCTTGACATTCTTCTCTTTCCTTTCTTTGAAATTAGACATATACATCAAACCTTATATAGACAATGACGTTTATGGTATGTTTGTTGTCAAATGATGGAATCAAAATAAGAATATTTGGCACGTGGCAATTGAGGTTTATTATTTGTTTATTTTGTTTATTTTTCAGGAATCAATCGAAGAAAGTGAGTTTGTTGATCAAAACACTAATTAATGAATTTTCATTGTGTTGAACATCATTTTATATTTACTTTTACAATTATTTATTATTTGGAGTTGTATCAACTTGAGTTTATTTGAAATCTATTTAAAATTTATGACAAATGTATTTTATTTGAATTTATGTTTAAATATTTGTTTTTTAAATAATTTTGCAAATACATTCAAGTAACCGTGGATACCTGCGGATATGAAAAAAATAGGCGGGTACCTGCATAACGGATACCGGACGGATATAAATACGGGTACGGGACAAATATTTATCCAGGTAGGGTAGGGGGAAGCTACTACCCGTACCCTACCCGCCTCATTGACATCCCTAAGCTGAATCTTTCCACTGAAAACATCCATGGGCAGACATCAAACAGAAACTAAAAACCTGAATCACATTTCAAAAGCATATTTAGGGGACACCCCATGCATGTTGTGCTCCAGTCAAATGCACCACAAAATAGAGGCACTGTTCATTGCCAGAATTCTGGTTCCTTTTCTAATTCTGCCAAGACACTTATAATTAACCAACCAAAAATGCTTATGTGCAGTGATCATGCAATGACTGCACGGTATAAGTACTATGTTGTGTAGGAAGAGCAGTGTGAGGCATGCTTTTTTCTTTGGGTTACTACACTGGTCATAAGTTGAAAGGTTGATAGGCAGCATAGCCCCTCTCAAATCATGACCTGTATGATTTGTCTCTTACCCCACTCTTTTTCGCAACAGCAATTCAAATTATGAAATATACTTTTTATTCAGTATTACTTACTCATTTGACTAGTCAGGGTTGCAATCTTTTGTATGGCTTTCTTTTTAGTACATTCTTAATGGTTTCTAATTGCTATTTCACATACTTTTGTTGCATGTTTGCAGGTTGATGACGTGGTGTCTCGTGTACAGGATTTAGATTTTTCGTCTTTATGTTCCCAGTTGGGTCCCTTGGCTACAGTAAGTGCCTAAAATAATAAGAGAGCAATTTAGAATTTATTATTTCAAATGAAAAGGAAAAAAATGCTTGGTGTATCATCAGTTCTGAGAATGTACACTTCTTGCCAGATTCTTCTTTGTATTGATGTTGCTGCAACTTCTGCGAAGTCGGCAAAGATGTCTCAGCAATTACTTAAACAGGTGCTTCTATCTTTTTTCAATAGATTTCACTCAGGTTAATCTTTTCCCGTTGTCATACAAAACTAATTACCTAGATGGAAGGGAGAATGGGAAGATGAAATCAAGCAGCAGCAGAAGAAATTTTCACGACACACTTAATTAAGGAATAGACAGACAATGAAGTTTACAAATTTTTGGTTTAGGGAAGTTTGTTTCTAATTGTAGATTGGGTTTTCTCTTTGGGTTGTCCAAGCCTTTAAGAGCTCTACTTTAGCTATATCTATAGTTGATGTGAGATTTCAACAAGCCTCTCATACCTAAGATTGAATATCTTGAGTGCGCTGATTTAGGTCTGCTTTTTGTTTTTTATGTTTCATTGGGAAAGCCTGTGATCCATGGGATTGAGGATCTTTAGTGAGAAGACTGTAGGACTTTTTTTTTTTTTTAATATTGCATTGGGAAAACCAGAGGGCCAGGTATATTTTTTGGATAGTGGAGGGTGGTCAATATCGAATCTATGGTAAGCTCTATTACCATCTTTTGTTTTGGTTAGACATAATAACCTCAAAAGCTAACTTATTAGATGCGGATTGTCCAAGCCTTCGTAAACTCTTCTTTTGTCAAATCTATAGATGTGATCTCAACGTACAATAACAAATAGGGTAAAACCAATTCTTTTCATCAGTTTTAATCCTTCTTCTATTGAAGAACTTAGAAGTTCTAGACAAGGGAGAGATTTTTAGAGTAAAGAAGTTGTAAATTCTTTTTTATATTGGTGAGGAACTAACCATTCTAGACATATTCATTATTCTATTTGGTAATTTTCCCATTGACTGTCACCCAGTTGGCATATTTTACTTTCATGATATGCTTTGGATAATGTTGATATCTAGTCCTCTTTTTGTTCTTTACTCTTACAAGCTTTTGTCCTGTTGATCGGATGTTTGCTTTATTATACAATGTGCAGGCCGAAAATATGTTGTCCGATATATATCCAGGAGGATCTCCCAAAGATGGCTCCACTTATTGGGACCAGATCCTCGAGATAGGAGTTATCTCTGTGGCAGGGCGTCTTCTGAAGCGCTTACATAAGTTCTTGGAGCAGGTGAGGACTTGAATATATTATTTAGTGGTGTAGTAGGAACCAATTTCAAGAAAACTAGAATGTCCCTTGCAACTCGCAAGCTATAATTTTTTTTAAATTTTTTTATTTTAGAGGCCTCAGCCAACTATATTGCCCATGTCAGCTTTTGTTATTTCCATTGAATTGTATACACAGATACAAAACACTTTCTTTTTCCTTGGCTAGCTGTTTTAGTTTTGAAGGTATGCAATTGTTTGACATGGTACCGTAGGTTTTCCAAGTAATTAATTTAGAGTTGAATATCCTTCTCTCACTTAGCAATGCAATTTTTTGCACAAGATGCTCTGCAAAAGTAAAACCTAATGGGCTTTTGAATGATAGGAAGTGGTCATAGTTTAAAGTTTTTGGGGGTATGTTGGGTCAGCTTGGTTCATTAATTATTCAATATTTTTTTTTAAAAGACTTCCCTCCTTCTGCAACGCTTCTTATCGTAAGCTTCACTTAGCATAAGTACTTGTCATTTGGTCCTTTCCCACGATTTACTTTGGTAAGTCAGGATATGCCGAGTGAATTTGTACACATCAGAATTTGGTGCTGCATGTACGGCTTTAAAGTGACTGCCATTGTATCCTGTCCTTGCTATTCAGATTTTGTTACTGATAGTTGTCAAATTCAGTTATTTATGGTTTGGTTTGGTATATACTTGTTGGGGCTTCTGTTGTATCAGAGATTGTGCCAAAGTTCCACCTATACTTTCATGCCTCTATCCTTTTAAGAGCACATCTAAACTCCATCCCAAAAAAGTTGGCACATGCAAATGCTGTGATCTTGGTAATGACTTTTATATCATCTGCTTCTCCAGGACAACCCTCCAGCACTTCAGGCAATCCTATCTGGGGAAATTGTTTTCACATCATCTAAAGAGTTCCACCGGCAAGAGCAGAGGGAGCGTGCTCTTGCTTTACTACATCTGATGATTGAAGATGCGCACATGGGCAAGCGACAGTTTTTGAGTGGTATGTCTTTCTTTTTCCTTTAAGCATGATGTTAACAATGTTGTTATTTAGAAAAAAATTTGTATCCACACAGGTATGTATATATATATATATATATATATATATATATATATATATATATATACACATGTGTGGGTGGGTGGGTGCATGCGTGGAGGCATTTTAGTTCTCTTTCTTATATGGTTATAGTATATATTTATACTTAAATCAGGTAAGCTTCATAACCTTGCAAGAGCTGTTGCTGATGAAGAAACTGAGTCAAGTACTACTAGAGCTGAAGGATTGTATGCTGATCAGGGTGTTACTTCCAACAGTGACAAGGACATTGTACTTGGGCTTGGGTTAAGAGTTGTTAAACAAATACCTTTAAGTTCAAGTGGCGGAGAATCTAGCCTGCAGTCTGCTGGTTATGACATTAAAGATGCTGGGAAGAGAATATTTGTTCCCTTGAGTGGAAAACCCATGACATATCTCTCACAATTCATTCTTCATGTTGCTGCAATTGGTGACATAGTTGATGGGACTGATACTACACATGATTTTAACTTTTTCTCCGTCGTGTATGAATGGCCTAAAGATGTAAGGTTCTCAAAATATTTAAATAATTTGACAGTGCTTTATTTTAGAGTTTAGAGATGAGAACTACTGTTGTTATGAATATCATAAGCAAGTTTCTGTTGCACATGAGAGCAGATTTGTTTTCATAACCAGAAGTTATTCTTATATCTCTTACCCCTTTGTATTGCAATTGTTGCTACACACGGGGATTTGCAAAATTTTGAAAAAAGTACCTATCTCTTTTTTACTAAAGTAAAAACATGTTTTATCATTACTTATGTTTATTGTTGACAACATACTTGTTATTTTAGAAAAAAACTGTTCTATTACTGCACGTGTTCAACATTGACTATATATTTGTATTTACATCTACAGCCATCGTGGCACTTTCACATATAATTAGAAATAAAATATGCTTTTACTTATAAAGTCTTGTTTGGGTTTTTTATGTGGAGGTTGGGCCTTGATGTTGGTAAGGTTGGTGCCTTATGACTAGGTGGTCAGGTATTCTATAGAATACCCTTTCTGCTCCCGGAGATAAGGCTGAAGACATTTGATTCTAAACCTTGCAATGATGGAACCTCATGTGCTTAATCTCCTTTTATTTTGCCATTTTAGAAATTTTCATATTTTATGCGTTAAGCATATGTGGCGTTCTTTTGATTGCCTATGTTTTACTGTTAATGTCTTGCAGCTTTTGACCCGTCTTGTGTTTGAAAGAGGCAGTACTGATGCTGCTGGGAAGGTAGCAGAAATTATGTACGCGGATTTTGTACATGAGGTGATTTCTGCATGTGTGCCTCCAGTTTATCCTCCACGATCTGGAAATGGGTGGGCATGCATTCCTGTTGTTCCTACATTTCCTAAGAGTAGCTCTGAAAACAAAGTGCTGTCTCCCTCATCTAAAGATGCAAAACCTAATTGCTATTGCCGTTCTTCAGCAACACCTGGAGTTGCTTTGTACCCTCTCCAGCTGGATTTGGTGAAACATTTGGCAAAAATATCCCCAGTGAGGGCTGTTTTAGCATGTGTATTTGGGAGTAGTATACTGTACAACAGCAGTAGCTCATCAATTTCAAGCTCTTTGAGTGATGGATTACTTCAGGCTCCTGATGCTGATCGCTTGTTTTACGAGTTTGCTCTTGATCAATCTGAAAGGTAGTTGTTTTATTGTGTGAATTGGTTGGCATGACAGTTTTATATATACAATATATTTACCTAATCTTAAAGTTCTTAGATACTTAATCATTAATGTAAAATATTAAAAGTCTTCTTCATTTTAATATTATTGACTTTATTAGATTTTCTATGAAGTATTCTTGTTCGCAAATGAACATATAGTCCCCCCCTTTTCCAAGATATAAATAACATTACACATCCACCCTTTTGTAACTTACATTTATACTATGAATGTATGAGTTAGGGTATGTCAATTAAAATTATTTTAGTAGGTCATGCTAGTTCTTACTTTTTCTTGAAGAAAAGCCTTTCATAAATTTTATAAAGATAAGATTAAAAGTATTTTATTTTAAGATGTAAGGTAGAAAGGAATTGGAATTTGTAAGGAGCAATGGGTTTGGTAGAAGAAAATATTTAACATCCTTTCATAATTTTTCTTTTGTGTTTTGGTGCTTATAGACAAACATAATGCTTGATATTTTTTCCTTGTACATTTTGTTCACATCTTATTTTAGTGTCTGGTTTTATGCTCTCTTTATTATTATTTTTTTTTAAGGGGTGGGGGGCAGCTGATTCTCTGTCTCTTTGGAAATTTTATTGAATAATTAGTTCAACCTTTTCTCCTGGTGTGCAGGTTCCCAACTCTGAACAGGTGGATACAGATGCAAACTAACCTCCATCGTGTGTCAGAATTTGCTGTAACTGCAAATCAAACAGCTGATGACAGCAATCTTGAAGCAAGAACTTCTGTTAAGAGAGTTCGTGAACTTGACACTGAGACAGAGTCAGATGCTGATGACATTGTGAGTAGTAGTACAATCCCTGGAGCTCTGTCTGACCTAAGTAGCCATGGGATTGAAGCCACAGATTTCTGGCTGGATTCCTCAAAATCTGAAGGCTCTCAACTTGACACGACAGTTTTCCTTTCCTTTGATTGGGATAATGAGCAACCATATGAAAGGGCTGTAGAACGGTATTATAGTTCAAATTGTAGTATTTTTTCACGATCCATTACACTTAAACTAGAATGTTGCCAGTTTAGTATAATCAATGCAAACAGGATATACACATCCACTATTTACTCAACGTTGTTTCATGTTAGTGATTAGTGATGCTATTGTAATTGCAATTTTGCTTCATTCATGGTGATCAGAACTTTGCATTGACTTTAAAGTGAAAAGCCATTAAACCTTTTTATGAGATGGAACAGAGAACAAGCATACGTTTTGTACCACGATCAGTGTTTTTACCAATATTCTGAATATTCTTGAATATATTTGAGACATTTAATAATTGCAACTTGCCTTTCTTAGCAATTTACATGTTACTGATTGTCCTTTGTGCTTTCCTTTTAGACTGATTGATGAAGGAAAGTTAATGGATGCTCTTGCACTATCTGATCGCTTTCTACGGAATGGGGCTTCTGATCAGCTTCTTCAGTTAGTCATTGAACGAACAGAAGAAGTCCATTCAAATTCTGCACAACATCAAGGATTTGGGGGGCGAAATATTTGGAGCAATAGTTGGCAATACTGCCTAAGGTTGAAAGACAAACAGCTGGCTGCTAGATTAGCCCTAAGGTTTGTAAATAATTTCCTTTTTCATGGTTTTGTGGGATGCAAGTTTATATATCTGGTGGAGGATTTCTAGGAAGTGCTAGCGGTGAACTTTTTCCAACAAATTATTCTTGGGTCAATTTCATGTGGATCTCACTAAAAAGAAAGTAGCCTTAAATATATCTGATGAAGGATTTATAGGAAATGCTAGTAACCAACTATTTTAAATACTCTTTTCGACAAACTATTATTGGGTGAATTTTATGTGGATCCCAAAAGAGTAGTTGGCTTAAAGTTTTTGCTGGGACTTATTTTACATTTACTGATAGTGGTATGTTGTAAAGAGTGTGTGATTTTGCATTCTTCAAGGGTCTTCTCCTGTGATTGGCATTTTTTTTTCCGATAGAGACAAGAAGCCTGTTAGGACTTGAGCACAAAGATCCAAAGATTTGTCCATTAAGTAAGAAAGTATTGAGGCTTAAGTACCAAATCTATTAATTTATTCTACTCTGTGGGGTCCTAGCATTGTCACTCCTGTGAACAACCAATGTCCACAATGACTTCCACTTCATTGACACTGGGTCAATGGTATACTTTTCCCTTTCATGGTTTCACTCACCTATTAATATTTATTTTTCAACTTAATCTGACCTGTAGATAGCCCTTTCCGTTGCTTGACTTTCCATGAAATCACAAACAGTTAGTATATAAATACATGAGTAGGGTTTATTCTATTCGTATCAAACCATTCATAAGCCTCCTTCACCTGACAGCTTAAGTTTTTAGGTGATTTAATTCTTTACATGGGATCATAGTAGCTATGACCAAATGGTCAAGATTTCAGTCCATTCTGCCTCATTTTTCATAAGTAATTAAATTTCAACACTTGGTAAAGTGGGTTTGTGCATGAGTGGGCCATGTTGGAGATATAAAAGGCATTCTAATGGTTTCTATTTATTTGTAGCATGTTTATAATTATTTTTCTCAGCCTGTGATGTCAATTTTAAATTTCAAAATTGTCACAGGTATGTGCACTCATGGGAATTAGATGCTGCTTTGGATGTTCTTACAATGTGCAGCTGCCATCTTCCTGAAAACGTTTCCATAAGGAAGGAGGTGAAGTTATACTTTTATTTTGATACTCTATTGTTATATCAATATTACTACCATGGTGTGATGCCTGGATACTCTTAAATGGTTACTGTGTGAACAAAGTACATACCTAATGTAGGCTGTTGGGTGCAAGGTACATTTTTGCTAGTAAATGAAAGATAAATGGTATTGATTTCTCTTGCATTAAATGCCAACATCTTGGTCAAGCATTACAATGACTTTAACAGCACTCAAATACATGCCAGCCATGTAAAAGATACTTTTTTTTTTCTCTAAATGAAAAAAGCAGAGACATCATTCCTTTAAATCTTGCACCCTCTTGTAATTTCACATTACTACATGTATTTTATGATTTAATGACTTTGTTGTTTCTTTGTTTTTATATACTATACAATATACTCTTTCTCCCATACCTGTACTCTGGTTTTAATTTTTCCCCGATATCTCATCCATTCTTTTTAGTCTTAATTCACATTATTTATCGTGTTGTGATGCTTAGGTTTTGCAAATGAAACAAGCTTTGCAGAGGTACAGCCACATATTGAGTGCAGATGATCATTATACAAGCTGGCAAGAGGTTCTATTCTTTCATTTGAACTGTTACATGTCTGATGTAGAAATTCTATGCCAGTTTTATTCTTTTTCTCCAGAGGTTTCTATATCATCTCTGTACATGATAGCTTGAATTAGAACTACGTGTAATTAAATGCCAAAGCCAATAATATATTAGATTTTAGGTAACATATTTTTCCTTTTCAATTTCCTGTTTTCTGTGGTCGCTCATATTCCCTCCTTAAAATATCTTTGTATTTCAGGTTGAAGCAGATTGCAAGGAAGATCCAGAGGGTCTGGCACTTAGGTTAGCTGGAAAAGGAGCTGTTTCTGCTGCACTTAAAGTGGCAGAAAGTGCAGGATTATCAATTGATTTACGGAGAGAATTGCAGGGGCGGCAGCTTGTGAAGCTTCTGACTGCTGACCCCCTTAATGGAGGAGGACCAGCTGAAGCCTCACGCTTTCTTTCTTCATTAAGGGACACAGATGATGCTTTGCCAGTTGCTATGGGTGCAATGCAGCTTTTACCCAATTTGCGGTCAAAGCAACTTCTTGTAATCAAGCATTTATTTAGCATATTTTTACCTTGTTCAATCTGTAAATTATTTTAAACTGTTCTTTGAAGTTTTGAAACTCAATCTCTCAAATGACCATTTCTGTATATTTGAAGGTTCATTTCTTCCTGAAGCGAAGAGAAGGGAATCTGTCAGATGTTGAGATTTCCCGGCTTAATTCATGGGCTTTAGGGCTTCGTGTGCTGGCTGTCTTGCCCTTACCATGGCAACAAAGGTGTTCTTCCCTGCATGAGCATCCTCATCTGATTATGGAAGTGCTACTGATGAGAAAACAATTGCAATCTGCCACATTGGTAACGCAAATTTACTTCAATTAGCAAAAATTCTTTTCCATCTACTAATTTATTTTGGAGTATTGATAGTAAGGTTGTCAAAATAAAGATCTTGAAATACATGAAACATGGATTTTAAAATCGTTCCTAAAATACAAAGTTGTGTTTAAATTTGTATAGACATAAAATAACAAAAAGAAACTTTAAATGACAACTCACAGCAACAACGACAACAAAATCCTTAAGTTACTAAGTGAGGTTGGCTACACTTACTGTACTATTCCATTGGTTTAATTGATAGCCAAATTCCTAGGGATATTATTTACGTAGTATTCCCTCTTAGCAATTTGTTATAATGTCCTTTGTGCTCTCCGTTTCCCCATCTTCACAGCTAAATTCCTAGGGATGTTATTTACGTAGTATTCTATTGGTTCAGTTTGTTATTATCTACTTTTTGCATTGATGCCTCCAAATACCTCCTCCTATACAATCATTTTGTATACTAATTAGGGCAATTACATTATATTTGGTATTTTGGTTTTGTTTTTGATTAGGGAATGCTGAAAATTTCACTCGCTCAAGCTAAATTTTTGTCCTTTTTTTGCTGTCACAATATGTTGTAACATTCTTATTTTGGTACCCTCACCTTTTTCTCTTGTCCCTTTAGAGACCAACAAATCACAAATAACAATTATATATAAAGATTTTATATTACTCCGTACAGTAAGTTATCACTCAATTCAAAAGCTTAATATCCTAATAGAAACAACGTAATATTTTTAACAAGACATGCCATAATTGCCTGACGTAAACTCAAATCTTAAAATAGTAGAGTCTAACCTAAATCTATTAACATGTCAGCTACCATATTATCCACGAACCAAGCCCAATAGTGGACACGGGCGTGTATTGAAAAAAAAAATTCTAGTCCTATGTTGGCTAGTGATTACGCCAAAGTAGTGTATATAAGTAGTGTGTAGACATGCCATAATTGCTAGACATAAATCCAAATTCTATGATGGCCCAAAGTGGCTTCTGGATAATGACGGTCTTATGCATAATAAAATTGTAACCCTCTAAAAAAGATGACATGCGTATTTGAGAGAACAATTTAGCGTTAAAGACACTTTCACTTACTAAAATTGAACCCTTCGTCCTATACTAGATGTTGGTGAAGAAAATAGATGTAGCTTGCAGATGTCTAGCATACTGAACCACTAACCCTGCAAAAGAGGGTGGCAAGGAACGTAAGCATAGATTGTGGGTGTGAGTGGTTATGTTGGGAACAAAGAACCACTCATGCTGTTATTGAGAGCAGCAAAGAACATAGTGCTAGGTTGCTGGTTTGCAAGATTGATAATGTCTAGAGGGATCTTTAAGAGTGGAGACAGATGAAGAGCAATGAACCATGACAAACTGATAGGCAATTGAGAGAGACAAGGATAGTTTGATCAAAACCACTTAGGTCATGGTTCTTCTGTTCAACTCTTTAAAGTTACAGCAGCTTGTGAAGATTGGTTATTCCATCATCGTCACAATCTTCCCTAAATATCCCACCAGCCCTCAATCTTGTGTAGAAATGGGACTCATCCTCATGAAAGCATAGAGTTGGGCCATCCTATGGGCAAGTGTGTGATTTTTAGAACTACGATAGTGAAACATTTGGGATACCCCTGCCTTATGTATGACAAGTTTATGTTTGTAATTTTTATGCAACATTTTGTTTACTCGTCTAAATTACTTATCTCTAATTCAATGTAATGTTTTCCTCCATTTCTGTAGATATTAAAGGAATTTCCTTCTTTACGAGACAATCATGTGATTACTACATATGCTACTAAGGCTATTGCTGTCAGTATCAGCTTGCCTCCTAGGGAACATCGCATATCTGTTACAGGATCCAGACCAAAACAGAAGACAAGATCAGGTGCCCCACAAAGATCATCCTTTACAAGCAGTCTAAGTAATTTACAAAAAGAGGCTCGTAGAGCTTTTTCATGGGCTCCAAAAAATACTGTGGACAAAAACGCTCCAAAAGATGTTTATAGGAAAAGAAAAAGCTCTGGATTGTCTCCCTCTGATAGAGTTGCTTGGGAAGCAATGACTGGAATACAAGAGGACCGTGTTTCATCTTTTTCAACAGATGGGCAAGAGCGGCTTCCTTCCGTTTCAATTACTGAGGAATGGATGCTTACAGGTGACCCATCAAAAGATGAAAGCATTCGTTCTTCTCACAGATATGAAAGTGCCCCTGACATCACATTGTTCAAGGTATAGCAATGAGATGATCTTCCATTAGGATATCATATTAGAATTTACTGCTGTTGTTTACTTCAAAGAATATTTCTGCATTTCTAAGCTCTGATATAATTGAAACCATCCTACTTGGGACTGCTGATAGTGATAATTGAAGCGATTGTAGTTGCTTAGTGTCTTCATACAATATGTCTCATTTCGTTTCTGCTGACTCCTTGGGTTTCCACTCCATAGGCACTGCTTGCTCTTTGCTCTGATGAATTAGTGTCCGCCAAAATTGCCCTTGACTTGTGCATTAATCAAATGAAGAATGTCTTGAATTCTCAGCAGTTGCCTGAGAATGCATCTATGGAAACAATTGGGCGAGCATATCATGCCACAGAAACATTTGTCCAGGTATTTAATGGGAATAGAGTAATTTATTGATTTTAGGTTTTATCTGTGGTTAATAACGATGGGTCTTAGGTAACATATGTAAATGCTTTACTTGCACAGTAAGTTGTCGGAATTGCTGTGAATGTCCATCATTATCATTTTCTTGTAATAAAAATGTAATTAATCTAATGTTAAATTTACAGGGTCTACTTTATGCCAAATCATTGCTAAGAAAACTTGCAGGTGGTAGTGAATTGGCAAGTAATTGGGAAAGAAATACCGATGACACATCATCTGATGCTGGTAGCTCCAGTGTGGGTAGTCAATCCACAGATGAGCTTTCTGAAATCTTGTCACAGGCAGATATCTGGCTGGGTCGCGCAGAGCTGCTCCAAAGCCTTTTGGGATCAGGGATTGCAGCTTCTCTTGATGACATAGCTGATGGAGACTCATCTGCCCGTCTTCGTGACAGATTGGTTGCAGAGGAACGGTACAGCATGGCTGTTTATACTTGCAAAAAGTGTAAGGTAAACAAATCTCCTGCCTACCAGTCTTACTCTTTAATGTACTAGAAGTGCTTGATTTATGTTATTATGGGTTTTAAAGAAAGAATATTGCCCTTTAGATTGATGTCTTCCCAGTGTGGAATGCATGGGGTCATGCATTAATTCGGATGGAGCGCTATGGACATGCTCGTGTGAAATTTAAGTATGTTAACCTTTTTCTGGTGATTTTGCCTTTGCTAGTTCATCGTTAAAGCTTTGAATCAATTTTAGTGTCAGGACTCAAACACAGATAAATATTACATATGTATTTAGGACAAGGGGATATACAAATTATATATTTATCTCATTTCAGGCAAGCTCTTCAGTTGCACAAGGGTGACCCTGGACCAGTTATTCTAGACATTATTAATACAATTGAAGGTGGCCCCCCAGTTGATGTTTCAGCTGTTCGTTCTATGTAAGATGTTATGCATTCATGTTATATTTCTTTTTGCTGCAATGTGCTCGAGCTTTTATTGGTATATCATAGTCAAGAGTCAAGAATGTCTCTATATTTGTATCATATATTTGCATTGTGTTCCCTATTCAAATTTATTTTATCTTTTTGGTTAAAGGTGTTGTTCAGATAATTAGATAACTAGATGTTTGGATATCTGGGTTTTTGCTGCTAATTTTACAAAAAAAGTTATCTGATGTCTTGGTACATGTTTTGTTGTACTCAAGTAAAATCCTAAACATGTTTATGCTTTCACTTCTGACTGGTAAAGCTGGTCAGTTTTTTAAAAGTATTGATTGTGATTATTGCTTGCTGGGAAAAGGAAGGAGTAATGGTTAAAAATGGCTCCTCTGGATCCTTTACACTGCACATAAGTAAAATCTGACTACGTTTTTGCTTCAGGTATGAACACCTGGCTAAAAGTGCACCCACAATCTTGGATGATTCTCTTTCTGCTGATTCATATCTCAACATCTTATACATGCCATCAACATTCCCCCGTTCTGAGAGGTCAAGGCGTTCACAACTGTCTGCAAATAATAATTCTGTGTATAGTCGAGACTTTGAAGATGGTCCTCGGAGTAACCTGGATAATGCTAGATATGCTGAATGTGTTAATTACTTAAAAGAGGTGAGAATAACTCTCCCTTGTATCTCAATAAATGGATCACAAATGCTCTCATAACGTCACAGTTTGCTTAATATTTTGTCAAATTATAATAGCTACACATTATTTTTAAAAATGTATGTAGATTTTGGGCTTGTGTAGGAAGTCTTTATTCTACCTTTTTTTATTGTTAAACTAAAATTTAAAAAGTTTGACTAATCCATGCTTTTAATATATTTGTGTTACTCCACCATAATGGTATTGTGTGACAATTTGTGACCCAAGGCTCGCTGTGGTGGTGCCTTAGGGTTTTCAGTTGTGTTTATATGCCAAAATTTGGCCTTATGCCTCCATTGATAATCTTGTATATATATGGCTTAAATATGTATTTAGGTCCTGTAAAATTTGCTTTGATTTCATCCTAGTAAAATTTTTTTTTTTTCGGTTTTCATCCCTATAAAGCTTGAAATTTGCTTTTGGTCCCTAATGTCATCCAATATTTGTGTTTAGTGGAAGGTCAGGTAACTGTTCATAAGTAACACTTGATAGAGCTGTGGTCCATGCCAACATGCAATATGTTAAAAAAATTTCTGGATGCCTAAACTAAATGTTATCCATCAACCTTAAAAAGAACTTTAGAAACCACAAATAGTTACTTTAGATTGGAGGGATTAAAAGCCAAAGAAAAATATTTTACAGACCAAACCAAAAATAAGTTCATCTTATAGGTGATAAAAACATGCTTATATATATATATATATATTATTGGGACTAAAGTAGTTTAGGCCTAATTCAACCTTATAAAATCAACTTGTAAAACGAGAATTGTCTCCACTTGGATTTATCCTATTGCATCATCCATTATGTCTAGCAGTATTGAGCTTAATATGAGGATGACATGTTAAGTGACTCCTTGAATGATTTTGATACCATATTACACAGTGAATTTAACTTAACCATACAAAACCAACTTATAAGATGAAAATTGTTCCCACTTATATTCTCTATTTTGGCAGTCTCTAAGCCATATGGGACTTGTGTTCTTTATAATTTGCTTGCAACTTTTGGATTCCCTGATGGTTGTTTCAAATTTTGCAGTATGCACGCCAGCATTTGCTTGGCTTTATGTTTAGGCATGGTCACTACCATGATGCTTGCTTCTTGTTCTTTCCCCCTGATGAAGTTCCCCCACCACCACAACCATCAATAACAAGTGGAGTGTCTTCTTCATCCCCCCAACGACTAGATTCTTTGGCAACTGATTATGGAACAATTGATGATCTGTGTGAATTGTGCATTGGTTATGGTGCTATGCCTATTTTGGAGGAAGTCCTTTCAACTAGAATGTCATCAACTGAATCTCAGGATGCAGCGGTGAATCAGTATACAATGACAGCCCTTGCCCGGATTTGCCTCTATTGTGAAACTCACAAGCATTTCAATTATTTATACAGGTTTCAGGTAATTATCAAGTAATGAGTCATTATAAAATTTTACTGTGTCTGCCCTTTATCTTTGGAGAGCATAGTGTCTGCATTTTTCATTTGGAACACAAAAGATCATTTAGAGTTATATGCTCGGATTCTTTGCTCTTTTTTCCAAAATTCTCTTGGGTCCTGTAACAAGTTTCCTTTACTTTTTTAGTTTCCATTTAGTATGGTTCTTGTCAGTGATCATTAAGTTCTTATTCTGTCCTATAATTCAAAACGCAATGGTTAACCAATGTTTGGCCCAAGAGTGTAAAACATCTTTAGAAATACTTTCTTGGACAACATGAGAACCTATACATGTTTTTCAGTTTGACTGCAAGTCAGTGCCAATGCCCGCAAAGATAAGAGACTTCTTGAGATATATCCGTAAATCTCAGACCTAATATCCACAGCAATTCATAAAAAAATGCATAAACACATGACCTCCTTTATACACAATCTTATGCAAGCAAGGAAAGAGGTTGTCAACTAGAACGCAGTTTCGTGCATGGAGCAAAACTACATTGTTTGTGTAACTTATATTATCTCCATGGAACAAAATATTTCATCACCACAATAACAGGCTTTCATACGTGTTGTGACTTTTTAAATTTTTTTTTATGGGGATCTTTTTAGTTTCTAATGATGTACAATACTCAGGTAATCAAAATGGACCATGTTGCTGCTGGACTGTGTTGCATTCAGTTGTTTGTGAATTCTTCTTCACTAGAGGAAGCCATTAGACATTTGGAACATGCCAAGGTATGTCCATAATTTGATAAAATAAAAGGCAAAGATAGCATACTGACTTTTCAGCATGCGCAATACATTTATGGTTTTTAGGAAGTGTATTTTAGGTCATATGTCTAATCAATGTGAAATCTTTAACAATGCTTATTTTGTTAAATTTATAAGTAATAATTGGCTTACTTTTCTAAGTACCTTCTTTTTTTCTTCAAGTACATTCTACATGCTTTGTTTTGAGCACCTTGTTACAAGGAAGAACATTACATTTAAAGAAGGCAAAAGGACATCATTATGGGACATAATCTGGAATTGTGCTTGGTTCATTGAAGACTAATTCAAGGAGAAGTTACAGTTAACTTATCCAGCTAGATATTACTATTTGTTGCTAACATATGGAGGTTGATTTTTTTGAAGTACCAATATAGATTCACCCTTAAATAGATTTTTTTTTTTGGAAAGAAGGATGAGATCTTTCGAGGTATATCCTGTTAGTAGATGCAGAACTTAAGTTAAAGCATTTTTTAGTCACAAAGATAGTTATTAAATGGTTAATGATGCTCCTGGATTACATGAGATGTCATAAACTGAACAACGGACAAGAAGAGGAGTTTGGGAGTTATAGACGAAAGGGCAAGCATTCTTTCTTGTGCAGACAACCTTCTTATTCGACTTACAAAGTCAAAAGAAGCCTTCAACTTCTGTCCTCTGATCCTTTTACTTGTAAATTCTTATAAATTTACCTAGAAAATAATGCAACAAATCATAAAAAGACATTTAATTATAGCAATTATAATAATCTTGTTTAACTTATGTTATTATTTGTTAATAACTCTTTGTTTCTCTGGTTATTGATATAGATGCACTTTGACGAAGGATTGTCTGCAAGGCATAAAGGTGGGGAATCTACTAAGCTTGTAACAAAAGGTGTTAGAGGAAAAAGTGCATCTGAAAAGCTTACAGAAGAAGGTCTTGTAAAATTTTCTGCTCGGGTATCAATCCAGGTAATCAGATATGCCCAAATCCAATACTGAATTCTAAATGGTTTAACTATCAACTTCTAAGAGTAAATGTGGCTATACGGTAATGGACATGTAAATATATGTGGCTGCTTAGTTGTCGACTATTTTTTTTGGTAAGCTTTGATTCAAGGCATTATTTCTTATTAATAGAAATTTCATGGTATGTTTTCTTCTTTGAATTAGAGTTCTCAAATAATTCGTTTTAGTTTTAATTTTTCTGCTCTTCAATATATTTTGATGAAGAATGGATTGTGAAAGCCTATGGTTATGCAGATTTGTTGTATTTTGTAGGTTGAAGTTGTTAAATCCTTTAATGACTCGGAAGGACCACAGTGGAAGCATTCACTTTTTGGGAATCCAAATGATCCAGAAACTTTTAGGTTTGTTCAATTTTAAGTTTTATTTAGCAACTTCGACTATCCATTCCTCTTTAATGGGGTTAGTTCAATTTTTTTAAAGTTCACTGTAAAAAAGTGTGGGTGATAGCACATGAATGTTTGTGAAATAGTTAGCATGGACAACATTTGCTGAAATTAACTTATTATATAGAAGAATGGGGGTTAAACTAATAACTACGTGATTCGATACCATTTTATAAAGCATCTATCCTAGAAGCTATACTGTTTGGTTAAAACACAAAAGTGTTTAGATGACAAGATATAGTTTTTATCTTTCTTCTCAAGTATTTTGAAGTCATTTGATAATGATAGGGTCAACTGTGATTATAGTGTTCTTAAAGACTGCTTAAGTTAACTGTAGAATGCTATATGGATCTTTCCACTGTCTATACTACATGCTTTTACATGTTTCTGTTGTGATATGTAGTATTGCTATTCACATAATGACAATTATTACAAATGCTCGTGATCTTTTTGAAATTTCAGACGAAGATGTAAAATTGCAGAGGTTCTTGTCGAGAAGAATTTTGATTTGGCATTCCAATTGATCTATGAATTCAATCTTCCTGGTTACATTGATTTTTCTTTCTTTACAATCTGGCTCTGTTTTCTTGTTTTTTAGCTCCACAAAGTTTTTCAGCATACTTATCTAGGTTTTTTCATTGTATCGTGCAGCTGTTGATATATATGCTGGCGTTGCTGCATCTCTTGCTGAGAGAAAAAGAGGCAGCCAATTGACAGAATTCTTTAGAAACATCAAGGGTACAATAGATGACGATGACTGGGATCAGGTAATCCTAATTTTTTTTTTTCTAGTACTCTTAAATTTTTTTTTTTATTTTAGTTTAATGATTTAATAATGTGTCTCAAAAGTTCAATGACTATAAATCTTATAGCATGTGTTTGATTCTACCAGATTTATAGACCTAAATATTCAAAATTCCACTTCTAAAAATGGAGCTCAGCTCCTTACACTAGAAAGGTTCTGTAACAAACAATCCCAAAACATACAGCATGGCATACTGGGGAAAGCGGAAACAAAAAAGAACATGGAAAATAAGATTGGACACCAGACATAGTGCCACTCCTCCAGGCCAAAGGCTTCCTCCTTCCCAAATTCTTTGATGATTTCCTCATATTTCAGCTCCTCTCCAATATCATTCCTCTTGTTATTCTGCCCATGATTCTCCAATTCTGTCTTTCCAACTTTCCATACTGTTAGTCATTTTTCTGACCCAACCAAATTCTCCATTCCTTCAGTCCCTTTCATCCTGTTGAAAGTATATGCCTAAATTTACGTAATTTGGATTTAAATAATTTGGTTGTAGGAAATTTTGTTGTTTCGAAATTTAGGAATTGTTTACAAAATAATATTCTTAACATTTAGATTTTAGGACCTTTTCAGTTTGATTTTAAGATTAGGATAATGTTAATATTTGAATTGTATTACACTTTTGCTCCATATATAGAGCACGCGAACTAAAAGTTTAATAACTGCCTCCACATTACATATCACCTCTTAAAACAATATTAAAAAAAAAAAATCCTATTTCTGACCTTGTTCTCTTTTTTGTCCTCTCATATCCAACAGTCCTTTTCTACAGATAGGGTTATCTTTCTGTTTCTTGTCAATGATCCGTCTACCACCCTCTTTATTAAAATTGTTTTAGATTATTGTTCTGTTAATGATGAAACTTGACTGTGAAAAGTAGGTTCGTAGAGTCCTATATAGACATGAGCTTTATACTGTCAAAACAGGTTAGGAGGCTAAAATTTGCTTTTTCTAATCACTTGAGCTTATGGTTTATTATTAGTGATTCTTGGTCCTGTTACAAGAGGGAATTCTATCTATTGTAACAAGGGAACTTATCTTAAAGAAATATTTTGAACGTTTTCAATGATGCAGGTGTTAGGTGCCGCAATAAATGTATATGCTAATAAGCATAAAGAGCGTCCAGACCGTCTGATAGACATGTTAACTAGCAGCCACAGGTGAGGGCTTTTATCTATTTTTCTTCATGCACCTCCTATATTTTTTTGGGGGGGGGGGCGGGGGACTTTTATATAGAAAATCTTTGATATTTTTATAATCTATCTTCATTCCCTAGAAGATTTAATGGCAAAATTTTGAAAGTCTTATATCTACTGCCATTTTTCGAAAGAGAACTAGACAAACAGTTTCTAACTATAATGCTCTCAATACATGATGCCAGGTGCCTTCTCCATAGGCTTTTCTTTGTATTTATTCTGATAGAACACCAATTGATAAAGTAAAAAAATATATAATATAGAACACTGATCACACAATACAGCGATACACTGATAGTTCAGAAACTAAAGTCTCCTGTCACATACAGTGCAGCAATACCCTGCTGTCCCAGAGACAAAGTCTCCTACAAAGAGTGTTCTCTGTCTACAAACTACAAACAATAGACTTCACACTCCCCGATTACACAGCATTCCATCAGCTATTCCTATTACATAACTACTAGCTGTTATTTTCTATAACTATGTCATCCTTCAATTTCTAATATAATAAAACATAGAAGTAACTGTACCCAGTTATTGTGTACACATAATTCTAGAATTTCTAATGCAGAACTGTTTTCTAATTTATTTTCTACACAACTTTCACAACTGCCCTGAACTGAGTGTCCATCAAATTCACCGCTGTAACATGTTTTGCTTTATTTTTGAATTGGTCATGCAGGAAGGTTCTTGCTTGTGTTGTTTGTGGTCGATTAAAAAGTGCATTTCAAATTGCTTCAAGGAGTGGTAGTGTGGCTGATGTTCAATATGTTGCGCATCAGGTAAACTATCTATCTATTTTATCCTCATCCTTTGATTTCTTTTTTAGTAACTTTCCAAATGGAAACTTAACTAATCAGCTAGCCAATTGAGGTTTACTGTTAGATAATCCCCATTTGTAGTTAGTTATGGGGATTAACCTAACATCTACACTGAATCCTAACCTTCAAATACATATTAGCTTGGATTGAATACCCTACATATGTGTGTGTATTCTAAATTTTCATATTCGAACTTCGGAATTACATGTCTTTCAATTAATAATAAATCTGGTATTCTGATTGAGTGGTCGGATATTCTGATTAACCTCATCTGTTGCGTCAAGGTTGATTCATTCTACTAGTTTCACATGGATTATCTAACATTGGTACTGTTTTCTATCTTTGACTCCGGCATGTTACAAGCCACTTCCAAGTTTGGATTCGCATTATTCATAGCGTTTTCTAACTGTACCACCCAGTTAATAGAAATTGTGCTTTTTCATTTCTTAAATTATGAACTGGAAAATAATGATTGACTGACAATTAGGATGGATTATTATGACTTTGTGGTTGTAACGCTTCTTCTTCTTCCCCTGCATCCGTTCGTGTTGTTATTATTTTATGATCTGCCATGGATTTCAAACTGCACGACATTTTTTCAACCACCACTGTAAGACCACTGATTAGATTTTCCAACCTCTGAAACCACTCATGTTGTTCATTTTCCGCTTTCTCTTTGTCGAAGAACTTCTTGGAACATGCTTTCTAATGCGTCCAATCTGGATTCCATCCTGGTATTGACCATAACCCCCCACACAATCACCACAGTACCAAGACCGATGCTCTAGTTGATAGAACTGCGTATTAAGAATTGGAAATACAAGACTCTCTTGTAATGTTTTATTGCTTTACTCCAATTCCGCTCCTACCAATGTTAACAAAGTATTCTCCCACTGAGGTTGTTCGCGAGAACCTCACTCCCTACAATTCTTCTAAACTTTTCCTTCCCAAAAACTGCTGGGCACACCACCCTTATTTATTTCTTCTGTTATATACTATACCAAACTTATCAATAAAATGGTCATGTTATTGTGTATCATTGTATACCGTATATCCTTCTCTTCCATTGCCGTGTCTTTCTACTAAGATTTCATATATTAACTTTTAAAAAATTAACAATTTGTTATGCATCTGACTTCTAATCGGCAATCACTTGAGGAAAATTCTCAGTGATAAAGGAGGAAGTCCCTCGAATCTCATTGGAAAGAACCTGATGCTACATTCAATGTCTAGGGACTTGTTCTTGTCATCTTTTTTTTTTCTCTCAACTTCCTATAATGCATCCAATGAACTGAAAAATTGAGAAAAATACATTTCTTTGACTTGATGGATCCTACAGCTCCTTTTATTTGGTAGGCTAGTACTTGCCCTGGGTTATCAATACCACCTGCACATTACTTATCAAGAATTTTCTTTTCATCATGGGTGAACTTGACATAGTATTTTAATGGCCTGTAGACATGTATTTCTGAAAATAAAACGTTCTATTTCTCTTAACTTGCTATCATTCTTCGTGCAGGCACTGCATGCAAATGCACTTCCCGTGCTTGATATGTGTAAGCAATGGTTGGCTCAATACATGTAACCTATTGCTAGAAGAATCTGAGTGTCCAAAGCGCATCTTTTGGTTTATTTATTCAACAGAGAAAGCTGGAGTTAGATCATAGCCATTTATCGGGAGAAGTGGAATTAACCAAAGCAATTGTTTACCCGTGATTATTGAAAAAATAAAAAATATCTCCTTTTGTGTCATTGATTTCACAGTTGAAGTTGGTTTATTGATCTTGAGGTACATACAACATCCAAGTTCGTCCAGCATCTGCCTGGTATTGCTATCGTTGCCAGGTTTGAAAGATTGGTGGGAAATAAATCATCACATGCCCTACGCAGAAATTGGTCCTATTTTATCCTTGAATCTCAAACAATCACTGAATTTGAGACCATCTGAATGTGAGTAACGATACATCAAGTTTTTACACGCTCAATGAATATGACTCTCGTTCAGCCAAGAAAAGTTACTCTTTTAATACGACATTAAGAAAGATAAGTCTAAAATTTTCAGTACAATTTGGATCTTTTAGAATAGAATATTTGTACATGAATTTTGAGCTTTTCTCATTGTATCAAAGTTAGTTGTAAAGATGTCATTAATTTGATTCTACGACAGTCAGTGATTGGGGTAGCATCTATTCCCAATTTTTTAAGCATATATAAACAGCTTTTACATTTTTTTTAATCAGTATCTATTAGAATAACGTCCATTAATTGGGGTACCATCTCTTCACTGATTTTTTTCTAAAAAAATTGAACAATAAAGAGGTCTGCTACGTCCATGATATTACGTCATGAAATGCCCGTTATGTACCATTTTATCAAAGTATATAATATAATATAATAGTTCATCACGTAATTATTAAGATAATTTCATTATTAAATCATATGAAATATATGTGACGGAGTTTAGATTTATATAGGAAAAAACTCCGTTGACATTGTGTTTGGTTTTACGAACATTCTTAAATCATGGGTAATTCTTCTAGTTCTCTACAAAAGCAAAAGGTTTTGTCTTGTCATGTTCTGCACGTTGACACATCCTTGGTTCACCCGTACAGCATCTCCTCGCTCCATATACAAAGCTCTCTTTGTGCTAAATTATGTCATTAAGTTGTACTACATATAATTTTGAGAGTCTGAAGTCTCAACAAGAAGCCAAGGTCTTGCCTTGTGCATATCTGTAACAACGTCGATAACAAGAAAAGTGTTGATCACTCTCTATCTCTCTGTCATCAGAAAACCATTTTGTCAGACGTTGGCTCAAAGAATGTCGATGTCGTCTCGAGAGAGAAGATGCTCAAGCAACGAAATGGCCTCTGTTTCAAGTACCATCTTTCCAGCATTTGGCACCCCCATCTTTCATGTAGAACCTTATTCCAACCTAAGAAAATACGTCATTTCTCCCTATGACCGTAGATATCAGTACGTGTTTAATTAATTTCCTTCACACAATTAGTTATTCAGTTTATTATATATTATACATGCATTAATTGTGGAATGGAATTGCAATTTACATGTAGATTGTGGCAAACGTTGGTAGTGGCTTTGGTAGTGTACTCTGCATGGGCATCTCCATTCGAGCTAGCTTTCAGAAAACTGTTAGCTGGGTCATTGTTGACCGTTGTCGATCTCCTTGTTGATGCCTTCTTTGCAGTTGACATAATCCTTACTTTCTTTGTGGCTTACTTCGATACATCAACTTATCTCCTCGTCCATGATCATAACAAGATTGCTCTCAGGTTTCACATGCATGTGGAGAAGTTCTAGCATTTTACAGTTTTAAAGGCCCATATTTTTTGTCCTCTTTATGGAAATTTTTTTAATTTTGATTTCAACAGGTACGTCAAAAAGTTGCACTTCACCATGGATCTAGCCTCCACTCTGCCAATTGAGCAGATATATCAAATTCTGACGGGCAAGCCAAGCAGAAGCGAGTTATTTGGTTTCCTAATTATGCTAAGACTCTGGAGATTGAGGCGTGTTAGCGAACTCTTCGCAAGGTACATTCACAAACAAAGTGAAGTTAGAACGAAAGAAAAAGCAACTAACGACAATAAAAAAACAGTCAAATTTATACCTCTTCATTTTTTTGTGGGAAATACATTTACCTCTTCCTTGTTCAGGGAGTGAATTGCAAAGATATAATTGGACTATAGGAGTGTGTTAGTTGATTATATACTTGGTAAATATCAATCCCATTCAGGCAACTTCACTATAAGTGTGCCACCTAATTTTGAAATTGTGAAATTTAAAAAGGCCTCATAAGTTTAGATATAATATTCAGTTATTGCTTATAAAAGCTATTAGTTCATTTATTTCGTACTTTTTTAACATAAAAAAACCCCCTTCGTTTTTTTATTAACAGTAAAAAATATATAAATAGAAAAGTACTTAAAATTTTCTAACCCGTTCACACGTCAAAAAAACAAAGATCAAAACCAAATAAAACTAAAATAGAAAGTAACGCCTATAACTACCTTAAAAAATATCTTCATGATATTTTTCTAAAGATTATTTACAAGTGAATTATACTAAGACTTCAAATGGGCCTATAACCCTATGTCTAAATAATTAATAAACCTAAATTTTATGTACGTCAAAGGATCTCAGTCTTTAAGTAAACAAATAAGTATGTAATATCAAAACATTATAATTAAATGTCCAAAGTTATAAAACTTAAAAAAAAAATTTAAAAAGAATACTAAATCTTTTAACTATTATGTTTTCTTTTAATTACAAGTCTCCCGGTAAATAAATAAGGTTGACAATATAAAGTGTGGAAGATCATATGGTTGTGATAAGGTGACAAAAAGAAATATAAAGAAGAATAAGGAATGTGAAATAGATGTTTTGCAGATTATACAAGTACTATCAATCATCCATTAAGCAGAAAAAGGAATGATCAGGATTTCCTATTTGTAACTGAAACTGCAAACTGTTTCCCAGGCTAGAGAAAGACATACGAATCAATTATTCTGCGACAAGATTTTGCAAACTTATATGTGTAAGGAAATTTCTAAATCTTCTGTTTTGAGCGTATCTTCATTTAGCAATATTTTTATTAATGTAAGTTGGTTCATTTTGTTTTTGTCACAGGTTACACTATTTGCAGCACACTTCGCAGGCTGCATGTTTTTTTGGTTGGCTGTCGAGCACAAGACACCGAAACACACGTGGTTAGGGAACAAAACACAGGACTTTCATGAATTGGGAGTCGGGTTGGGTTACACTTATTCTGTGTACTGGTCTGTTTCAACCCTTACCAGCGTTGGATATGGAGATTTTTATGCAGTAAATTTAACGGAGATGCTTTTCTGCATTTTTTACATGCTCTTTAACATCGGCCTCGGTGCATATATTATTGGAAACATGACAACTCTGTTGGTTCATAGCTCTGTCGGAACCTTTGCCGTAGTAAGTCTTACGACGACTTCCATGATCGTTTAACTCTTAGCTTTACTTTTCATATAACCCTTAACGCAGTAATCATGCTTCTAAAAGGCTTATCTGAATGGTTATATACCAAAACATCATGATAGCTTGACAATCTCCCTCTTTTTACACCATCATATAACAACTATATATATTATTATTATTATTTTCTTTTGAATTTTTATATATTTTTTTTATAATCAAAAAGTGGTAGCCAAATATAAAAGTTGGTGTTAAATGATAATTTTCCGGCCAAAAACTAATACATTTCACCTCCAGGCTTCACAGAGGGATGTCTTCAACAAAATATTACAGTATGCAAACAAAAATAGACTCCCGGGACGACTAAAGGAGCAAATATTGGCACACATGCAATTGAAGTTTAAGACTGCAGAGTTGCAGCAAGAACTGTTAGAAGACCTGCCTAAAACTATAAGATCCTGTATTGCTCACCACCTTTTCAGAAACATAGTTGAAACAGCATATTTATTCAAAGGAGTTTCTGATTATTTTATCACCCAGCTGGTAAAACTTTTTGTTCCAGTTCTCTTCTTTTTTTCTTCTAGGTAGCGATATTCTGAACATCTCAACAGTAACTAAATTCGAAATCATGACACTAAACAGGTGTCAGAAACGAAGGCAGAATACTACCCATCTAAGGTTGACATTATCTTGCAAAATGAGATGCCAAAATATTTGTACATCTTGGTATCTGGGTCACTGGTAAACATCTATTGCATATTCAAATCCTACCCTCTGAACAAGGTTTAACTGCTAACTAACTGAACTATTCCGCAGGATGTGTTGAAATACAATAATGGGTCAGAACAGGTAAGATGAGATCTCCCAAGTGATTAATTTAAGGCTATATGTAACATATTCAAAAGAAAGTAAAGAGGTAATAACTCCTAGATACCTAGTCAATGGAAGGAGTAGCGCATAAACTACTACAATGAGGATAAATAGTAATGATTTAAAAGAAGTATCTATGTTTCTACACAGATAACAATTCACGCATTGCTTGACTGAGCTCGTGAAAGTTTTTCAGTTTTTATTCGAACTTGAGTCTGGAGACATGGCAGGAGAAATAGGCGTGATGTTTAATATTCCACAACCTTTTACAGTAAGAAGTAGAGGGCTCTCCCAGGTCATACGAATCAATCATCATCACTTCAAGCAGATGGTGCAACCATTTAGTGACGATGGGAAGGCTATCATGTACAACTTTATTCGGGTTTGAAAGTTCATCAACCGAATAATTAATTTGCACACTTTAACACTAACCAAATATCATTGTCAATTCATTATATCCAAAATTTGTATCGGTATCTCAATTCACACGTCAACATGCTCGTACATTTCCCAGCTGATGTTGGTTCTTCTATTCTCAGCATTTGAACGGCCTCAAAGGCAAGGTGCTAGAAGAAATATCTTATGTAACGGAATTGCTGGGTGACCTTGAGGTATTTCTTTAATTTTGAAGCATATACATTTAATTAATGCGCAAATATAGAATATAAGAAAAGGATGCACAAAACTCCTTGGATGGTAAACGTTGCATTGGCAGAGCTAAAACTTTAGGCAAACTTATATGCAATTAGTATATGACAGAGCAATGACTGCCAAAGTACAGAATTCTGCAAGGAAGTCCCAAAGCTCTTCAATATCCTTCTTTAAACCATGTTTCTGAGAAAGGATATATTGGATAAATTAAGAACAGAAGAAAAGCCCATAAAAATAGAAAACTTCCCTTCGTCGTTTTTCCCTAAAGGGACCTTAAAGTTACCTGATGATGCGTGGATAATCGCTTTCTTTGAATTGAACCGTATGTACCGTTGAGATACACGTTAACATCTCAAAGAAGATTTGATTATATCATGCGTGTGGAACTAAGTCAACAGCTCCCCGAAAGCTTAGGGTAAAAGCACAAGAATAGTTTTATATTACATCTCAAGCATTAGATATCATAGACCGGCAAATGAATAAAGAATTCCTAAATATATAATTTACACTCCATCAAGTAAAATTTATGACAAATTAATCAATGATAATTTTGGCCACATATGGCAACAGCATACTCTTTAATTGCCTTTCCGAACACATTATTTTTGAGTGAACAATGGTTTTTAGACTATATGTACTACTAGTAATCCAAATGTACATATGTGAATCGCTTCATATATGATGAGCACTGGTTTTTGCAGCATCTGAAACAAAATGAGGGCACACTCCATGAAGTTTCAAGATATCAAGATCCATATAAAGAAGGTAGCCTTAATCCAGTATCTAGTTACAGCAATACGAAATTTTAATAGTCTAATCTATAGTAGTTAGACACGGTAGAGGAATTAAGAAAAAGAATCATCAGACACTAGGGGGTTCTGTAAATGACAACCCAAGAAACTTCATGTTCATTTCTGTCTGTGGATATGGATGCTGATTTGATGACATCCCAAACAGTGTAACATTATCTTTACATTCCTTTATTTGTTTCATTTCGAAATGTAGCCTAGGTTGCTTTATTTGTTTTCATTGCTTTATCAGTGTCCAAAAAATGAACATGCTATGGAATTCATCAACTTACCTGCTTACCTAAAGTAACGGCATAGGCTCATGCTACTTACTAATTGCAGGAAAAATAGGAAATTTCAAACCACTGAGAAGACCAGTCCCCGTTAGAGTTACAATCCACGGACACCATCCCAATGAAAACAAAATGGGAAATGGAACAACGCCAAAGCTCATACTTCTCCCAAATTCGATAGAAGATATTTTCAGAGCTGCAGGTATGATTGCATTTAACATGCATGCATGCCTACAAAAGATTCTCAGTGTTTCATGATTAAATGACATCAATTACAGAAAATAACCTAATCACAAAATAATCTGAAATCCCTCATTTGCCCGCATTCCACACAGACAGCGCTCATTATTTAAAGCCTTTACGTTCAGCAACAGAAATATATTGGACAAAAAAATTATCATGATTTCGCACTTGTATTCATAGAACTGAACATACTGAGGTAACACAAATTCAATAGGATAACTAAGTTGATTGAAGCCTTGCGTACGCAGAGAGAAAATTCGGAAAAAGAGGAAGCAAAATTCTCATGGCTGACGGCACAGAAGTAGAAGAATTAAACGCGATAAGGGAGAATGATGAGTTGTATATTCTCTAATGATCAAACTAAAGAGAGATTAACAATGTGCTCTGCTCATTTCGGTACGTTTCCGTTTCAGGTGGCGATCTACTTAATCAAACAAGATATATGGGAATAAAATGTATAAAAATGAAAAATGTAGAACAATACCTAGAGCGCTTTACTCTCTGTTGAGCATGTCCAGAACAGCATAAGCAGCTTTTTGAAAGTTATCTCTGTCTTCGTTTAAGGCTCTTTTCCTCTCAAGAGCAGAACCTTTGCATTTCTCTATCTCCTCTTCTATAACTGCAGAACTATGATTGATTTCACTGCACAGAAGAAACAAATCTCCGTTTAAATTAAACACCATAAAATAATCACAGGTTTTGACCGAATCGTAATGAATAAATAGTAACTGTAATGAAAAAAAAAAAAAAACGGATAAAATATTGATATTGAAGAAGCAACGATGATTAGGTAACTGACGTGATCGTCTTAAATATGTTCTCCATGATCTCTTGGGCTTCATTAGATACCTCTGCACAGCGGAACAAACAGAAAACGATTAAACACACGAAATGATTATAGTTCATAACAAGCGAAAAATCGCATCGCGTCACGCGTGGTTTGAATTAACAATTAGGTTTAATACTTGCATTTGCACAGATTATTAACCCTCGAATTTCATGAATGTGGATGAATTATTACAATGAAAGCTGGAAGGAGCAGTTACGACTCACCGTAGATGAGAGAAGAAAGGGGATTTTCGGATTCTACTTCTGTAGTTATTAGCTCTGAGGACGCCATCGACGTGACCTTGCTTCGAGCGAAATGGCAAACTATACCCGCGCTTTGAATTTATTTTCAAATTATAACATGTGTGTGTCTATATATACATACGGGTTAAAAAAGGAAATTAATTTATTTAACATAAGCCTTTTACCTTTTTATCCATGGCGGGCTTTATTTTCGTCAGGCCCAGCTTGTTGAGCAAGTTGTTTTCACAGTGTTCTTTCGGCCCGTCACAGAATTTAGTTTTTCTCATTGCAAGATAAAGATTTTAGTTTAATCCTTAATTTTTAATGTGTTTTATAATTTTTATTTTAATTGAACTGAATTCTACACATAATCATGAGTATCATATCATTTAATGAATCATAAAAACTATTTCATTAATTAAAATATCAAAAATTAAAGGGTTAAATATATTTTTGCTTCCCTAACTAATCTTGAAATTAGTCTATTTTAAAACTTTTGACCAATTTAGTCTTTCATCTTCCAAAATACGTGAATTTAATCATTTTAATCAAATTTTGTTAGGTTTATTTGATATTTCGTACGCATTTCAAGATTGTATTTGAGTTGTTTATACTGTTTGACACATTTTCGCTCTAATGTTAAGTCAAATACTATTATGAAACGTATTTGAAATGTCAAATAAATTTAACAAATTTGATTATGTTATGAATTAATGGTCGTCCATTGATTTATACAATTACTCATATGATTGATAATCATATTATTCATTACTCTTTATGATGTAATATTTTGTATTTACTATTTGATTTTATATCCTTTCTGGGTTACCATATTGTACCTATAAATAGGACTCGTCCTATCAGTAATAAGACAGACATACAAACAGAAGTTGCTCCCTACTCTCTCATTCTCTATTCTTCCTCTCCTTTGTCTCTCTTATTACCTTTATTTTATAACACGTTATCAGCACGAGGGTTATCCAACTGAGCGTGAAGGCATATTTTTTTTTTCTCCCTAAGAACAACGCTCTATATTCCTTAACCGAGAGGTTCTTTCTAATCTTTTTCTCATTCACAAACTTTATCTCATTTTCTTTTTTTTTGTGTAATGATAATTGTTTGATTTATTTTTCTCTGTCATATTATTATTATTATTATTATTTGATTTTAATA
>Ga0214542_1000203_pt1 | contig 94478 bp, 35 predicted proteins | sample CNSS1metaG_FD_160096 | JGI IMG/M metagenome (GOLD analysis project Ga0214542, IMG submission 160096) | Root nodule microbial communities from cowpea collected in UCLA plant growth center, Los Angeles, California, USA - CNSS1 | ecosystem: Host-associated > Plants > Roots > Nodule | place: USA... | reverse complement strand
TATCATGAAATGCGCTTGAAATGTCAGATAAACTTAACAAAATTTGGTTAAAAGGACTAAATTCACGCATTTTGGAAGATGAAAGACTAAATTGGTCAAAAGTTTTGATGAGGGACTAAACCCAAATTTCGCTCAAACTTAAGGGACCAAAAACATATTTAACCCTTAAGAAAATTAAGAAAGATATATTTAAGAGAGAGTGAGAGTGAAATATTTAAAAAGATTAAGAAAGAGATATATACCTGGGATGTGACGAAGAGAGTCACAGGTAAATCCACTTCAGCTTTTCTTCTCCTCTACCGGGTCGGATATGAAGAAATATTATTTAATGTCACAAAAAATAATACAAAATAAACTTAGTATGAAAATTAGGACATCTTGCGTATTATTTAATTGGTTAATTCTTTGGCCTCTATTTTCCATTTTATTTTATTTTTTTCAGTTTGCTTACAACTGATATACTTAAGCAAAAGAAAAATAAATATAAAAATACTAAATATGCATTTAGGTTTAAATATAAAGTATAGTAAGTTCATTAATTGTTTTTTCATCTATAAAACTAATAAAGAAATACGCTTATGCAAAGTAATGACTTATTCTTGTTTTAATATAGATGGAAAAAAAAAGTATAAATTATTTTAAATATAAACTATAATTTTAAAAAATTTACTAAGCAATGATAATTATTGTGGTAGGTGTAATTATTAAATTTTAAATATAATTCAATCTTATAAAATTAATTTAGAAATTGAAGTTTGTACTAATTTATATTGTAAACTCACTTCATTTCTAGTCGATACATAATTTCTAAGACAAATCCTTCACCCGATTTATATATATATATATATATATATATATATATATATATATATATTTTGTATGAGTAAACGTTAATGAATAATTGACTTAACAAACAATAAATCTCGTAAAAATAAATTTTAATTCATAATTCTGATATCATGTTAAGAAGAGATTTTAAATTTAATTAAATTCTATAAATTTAATTTGTAAAATTAAGTTAAACTTAAAATTAACTTATTAATGTATCTTCTAAAGAAAAATCATGACAAAATTCAGAATTCCAAAATAAACAATATTTGGTGATTAACTCATATATGATGGAATAATAATTTTACTTAAAGAATAATGGATTCAAGTAAAATATTTTTAAACTCGGACATTTAAGTAATATTTTATTGTGATTAGAACTTGCTAGACAATTTTAGCCGAAAACACTCTTTCTAAGGTCATATAATTTTTTAATTATGCATACGAGTTTTTTACACCTAACAATAAATTTGTATGAGTTTCATATTTCTGTTTTAATTTGTTACTTTTAATATATACACAGTATAAATAAAAATAATTTTTATTCTGATCTTAATTCTTGGCTTACATTATTATAATATTGTGACGTCATTTAAATGGGTTTTGTCAAAAATTAAATTTTGTACCTGTCTTTACTTGAGAGTATTCCCGTGAATTTCTTAGTCGGTGTGAATCAGAATCACGTTTCCTGCTATGCCTTCTTCTCTGAGTAGATAATGAGATCCTCTTTGGCAAAAGTTGTTTGTGTTTTGTCGTTGAGATGTTTGGTTGGATACTTAAATGTGAGGGCTGAAAAGTGAGTGAGCTATAACAACGTCTTGTCTCTCTTCTCTACTTTCACTCTTCAAACTGCTAACTAAAATTTGCCAACATTACTTCCTTAATTTTATCTCATCCCTACGCATCGCAACAAAATCGATGGTTCTTTCTCTTTTCAAATCTCGCTATACACGCCTGCTTTCGAGTTTTGAAATTAAATGCCGTTATAAAATCTATTTTACAACATTTTCTTTTTTAAACATTCAATTCAAGTCATCCATTTATATTATATATTATTAAATTTTTACCAATTTTTTTAAAGATGATTAAATATATTTTTGGATCCTTTAAATTGAAATTAGTCATTTCTTTAAAATTTTGTTTCAATTTAGTCTTTTCAACCTTAGAAATGGGTTGATTTAAACATTTTAATCAAATTTTGGTAAATTTAATGAGATGTTTCAAAAACTTATCATTATAGCATTTTTGTTGTTTACACAGCTCAACTCATCTCCACTTCAGTGTTAGTTGAAAAACAAATAAACTTAACAATATTTGATTAAAATGACTAAATCAATGAAGGACTAAATTGGTTTACAGTTTCGAATGGAAACTAATTTCAATTTTTACTGAAATTTAAGGGACCAAAATCATATTTAAACATTTTAAAGTGTATTAATCATTTTATTTCTACTTTTTATTTAATTTTCCATTTATTCTCAAAATACTACAAATCACTCTTGCTATTATGACTATGTTTGAAAAAAAAAATCAAAAGAATTGCTTTATACTTTTATAATGTTGATAGTCTTTCGAAGACAGAGATCACCCGAGATACATTCTCAAAGAGACTTAATTTCAATCAACATTACCTCTAACCCAAAACATTAAGACGAGCGTTATAGATTTTCATTTTTATATGATAGCCAACTTTTTCATCTTTACTCATTGTGAGACCTATACTCACTTAGATTCCTAGAAAGCACATTAACATTTCTCTCTCAAGCTAACCACAAGTTCCTCTTACTTATATTGTCATTCATATTAACAGAACATGTTTGTCCGACCCTCTATCAGAAAAACTTTCAATACATGAATTCGTTTGAGTCGATCAACTAAACTAATCATCATTTTCATTTTTACTCAATTTGAAACTTATACTCACATTTAAATTCCAAAAAATCGTTCTATTGGTTCTCTGGTACCATTAATAGGTCTTTTGATGACGGATCATCAGAGAGATATAATACTAATGAAACACAAGCTCAACTCAAACATATAAAATTGAGAGAAAATTCAAACAAAAACCTTAAGACAATATATTTATAAGTCTTCATCTCTCTTTATTCTTATATGGTACTTAACTTTATTATTTATACTTGACATGAAACTCCACTCAAACTTGATTTTCAATAATATTAAGAAAATTAAAATATATTAGTTGAGAAACACCATCAATTCAAATGATAAATATGTTATATTGATAAAAATTTTAAAGAAATAAAAAATTTAGAAGTATAATAATGAAATAGTTTAGAATTATTAGAAAAATTTAAATTTTACTTAAAAAAAAGAATTCAAAATTTAACATTCTTCATATTTTTAAGTTTATATTTTGTTTTATATACTATTATTTAATTTTTATTGCTCTTAGTTTTCTCACTTAATATACATCTATTATATTATATCATAAACAAAATTTTAGTGACGACAAAAACGTTCTATGATAAAATAATATTTATTAATAAATTTTATTGACAAAAAAAAATTATTATTTATTAATAAAATATAGATTTTTAATAGATTTTTAAATTTTAATTATAAAAAATAGTTTCATTTGTAATAAATTTATTAATAGTGTAAAATTTGTACTACATACCAATATTTTTATCGGTAAATTTTGTGTTAAATTGGTGTTACTCCCGATCTTGTAACCGCTGCAGATTCACGGTTGTGATTATTATTTGATGTAATATTTATATTAATACATTATAATAATTTAATTATGTACGAAATATATACAAATTTTGATTGAAATTAAATTAAATACATTACGAATATAAGGTTTTCACATAATTCAAACAGAATTTTCAAAACATAAAATGACATAAGTTAGGTATAACTATCACATGATGATTAAACGAAATAAACAATATAACATTTTGTAATGTAAATTTCCTGTTTTGAATTTGGAAGTGTAACTCTTCCAACAAAGAATGTCTAGTAAAAATGATTTTAATTTGTGAATATAAAAAAATTGTCATGAAAATAGTAAATAGAATTAATGTAACATTTGCCTGCTACTAATTGTACAATTACAAATGCATGAGTGATTCATTACATAATTGTGTGTCCTATTTTGTTCTACAATGTCTAAATTGAATAGCATTATACATTAAAAAAAACTAGAAAGTTACATTCATTCTAACAAGAAACTAACTATTAGTTACAGTACCTCTCGTCCTCTGTCTCCCCACCACTGTCTTTATTTTGGTAATGGGTGTTCTTCTGCAGAAAAATTTAAGGACCGAGCAAAGCGTTTCACATTGTTCAAACGCAGGATTTTTATCGTGCCAATATTACCTGAAATCAGATGAAAAGAGTCAATTATAAAGTACTTATAATTTCATCCAAAATACATAAAAAACCTACAAATACAAAGACAAATACAAGGTTGTTTTGTACATCCGTTTGTGTAAAATTTACTCACCGCCATTATCACTTGAACCTGGGATGATGAATTCTGGTGCAAGATGATGACTATCCAATGCAACACTCTTTGGATTTCCAAGTTTTCTTGCAAACCTTTTAACATTGCTTAATCGCAACCGATTGGAAGAACCTTCCAACTGAATTGAAACTCCATTGTTCATAGTATCTGTATGGTTAATGGTTAATAATTAGACAATACATCTATTTAATAATAAATCTCTAAAATATTAAGTATCTATGAATTTAATCTTCACCTTTTTCATACTTTATATAATTGTTTAACTTTTCTTTTTGTATTTAAAAAATTAATCATACAATTCTTTTGTTTCGTGAACTAAAGCATAACTTTAATCTATGAATACAATTACATTTGCAGTATTAAAGGGACATAATTGGCACAGCAGAAACTAAAATAGTTAAAACAGAGAAAACTAAAAGTTACCTTGAAGAATTTGTAACGTATGGTGTGAGGGGGTGGGAGGAGTGAGACATGGAAGGTGAGAAGCAGTGGTGGCCGAGGGTTGAGGAAGAAGCAGTAATGGAGCATTTGCAGCTCTCTGCCTCCGGAGCTGGTAGTTTCTGCGCCGCCGTGCAAGGTGTCGTTCCCTCTGCTCTTTAGTCATTGATTGCCTCCTCTGTCGATCACGCAAACGACGCCGTTCCCTCTCTTCCTCTCTCTCCATTCTGCAAATTCAATATTTAATCAACCAATTCTTTCCTCTTCGATAATATCATAACTTTCAGATCTTCTTAATCCCTCATCATGAGAGAAATAAAATGCACCGTTTTATAAGAAATCAAAATGTAAGGAACGGTATTTACGGAGAATCCCTATCCCTAAGAATCTGGGAGAGTGAATCGCAATCAATGACATGCTGAACATACCACGATCTAAAAAAATTGAGCTTGTAATAATTTTTACTTTCCTCACATCCTTTGAGAAAATTAGATTAACACTAATGGGGATTAAGAATATCCATGGTGCCAAGTAACTGCAGATCAATGGGTAGGTTTAAATAATAAAATTGTACTCTTTAAAAAAATGAGTAAAAGACAGAATTAAGGACTAATAATATACAATTTCATTTGTATAATCATTGTGAATGAAGGATAGGTCGAAAGATTGGGGAAGAAGACATTTTACCTGTCACTGCAGATTCGACAACGGAAGAGCCAATGAGATGTATGTAAGAGGACATATGAACAGAAATTAAGTGTTGTAATAAAAAAAATATAAATAAATAAATTACTCATGCAGGTAAGGAACATTTTTTCTTTTGGCAAAATATATTTTACAATAAATGCTTTTGTAATTTGTTTCCTTTCTAAGTAAAAATAATATTTGGTTTAATGAATGTGGGGGCGAAACAATATTTTTACATTAATGTTTCTGATAAATGTTAGAATATTTTGATATATAGTCCATGTAATAAACTAATATGTAAAGTTCGGAACATGACAAGTAAATATTATCGGTGAAACAAATCAAAATTAAAGAAAAGAAATTGAAGTGATCAAATTTAAAAGAAACTATTAAAATTTAGGTCACAGATTTTGGAAAATAATTTTAATATTATATTTTTGTTAATTTTCTAACATGGAATATATCTATATCTTACAAAAAATAATTAAAACAGGATTTAAATTTTAACATGTTAAAAGATTTAAATAATATATAATAATAATAATAATAGTATATAACTATATATAAAAGAAAATTATCTTTTCTCTCCACATTCCATAATTCTAATTTTATCTTTTATAATATAATTATTTGTTTAATTTTTAAAAATTAATTATTATTTATACAAATTCTGTTATTTATTCTTCATATATTTTATTTTTAATAAATATAATTTTATTTTATATATTAATTTAATAACATTATAATATTATTATTCATTAATATAATATTATGTATTTTTAATATATATATATATATATATATATATATAAATAAATAAAAATGCGTTGTTTACGCTAATAATAATATGATAAGTTCAGTCTAATATTTAATAAATTTAAAAAGATTAAAATTTGAATTAGAATAAATTGGACTCACACTATGAAGTTAATTTTCAAATTAAAATAAAAGAAAAAAATAGAGTGAACTGAAGCTAGTATTTTATGAAGTTTAAATAATAACAAGTTTAGTTAGGGTGAGATAGATATATGCTAAGAAATTAATATTTGAATTTAAAATAACAAATATCGTGAAATTTTAAAAATAAGAAATGCAGTTAATAGTCTAGATTAATTTTTGAATTAAAAGTATAAAACTTGCATGAATTAATAAAGAAAATAAATAAATAAATAAAAATATTAATTAAAAAATGGTCATGCTCATTCTAAATAGAACAAGCTAACAAACTAATAAAAAGTAATAACATAGCATGGCCAAAATGAAACTACAAAATATTGTGAATGTTGATATAGTAGATTAGTTTTATCTAATGATATAAGTGAGATAGCTGAGTATTCCATGTATACCCTTCGTAGAAGCTCAATCACGGGTTCTTCTCTTTATTGTAAACATTTAGGGTGAATTATTTTCAAGTCACCATCACCATTAACACCTTTTTCTTTTCTTTCTTTGCTTTTTTTTTTTAATCTTATTCCTTGCAAGCTCTTTTGAATAATTCAAATCACCATTGATTTTCTTTTTTTATATAAAATCATCAGAAACATTAATTAGACCGACACTATCACTAGTATATAACTTTTTAAATTATAAAGTGAACATAAGTTAGATCGACACTATTTTTAATATAAATTTTAAAAAATAAATACCACTGTCGACTAAACCAATTGTGTTAGGGTGATTTTAAATATAAAATTGTGATGTTTTTTTTTTTAATTTAAAAGCAGATAATATCGAAGAAATAATGTTTCAAATTAAGTAAGAAAAGGGTATAACGTTTTAGTAAAAAGTTTTTAGGAGAGTAATTTATTGTTATATAAAAGTAACTGGATGAGAAAATTTCGAATTTCATCTTTAAATTAAAAAGTATCCTATTTTAAATTTATTTTATCATTCCTCTTTATTTTCTTTTCTCCACTCAAGTTTGGTTAAAAAGGTATGAGTTTGAGTAATAGTGAGAAATTGTTGTTCAGGTTGAGGTTTATGTTTTATAATCTTAAAAATTTGGTTTATTTTCAGTTCATATTAATTGAAGTTTTTTTTAACCAATTTCAAAGTGGGAGATTAAGTGCTAGTATTCTAAAAACGTATCAAATTGATTGGAGAAAAAAACAACAATTGAAAGAGATTGTTTAAGGAAGGAAATCATAGAAAAAAAGAAAGTTTAAAGTAGAAAGGAAATTGGCAAATGAAGGAAGCTTATGCTTTGCTAGATTTGGAAACAAGTATAAATTTGAATATTGCTAACTCTTAAAAGTTTTTTCGTTTTTTACTTATTTTTTTTTTCGTTTGTTTTACATTCTATATATTTTTCCTTTTGTAAAAATTTATAAGAAGCTATATATTATTCGAGCATAAAAAATTTTAAAATTATTAGAACATTTGCTCAAAACCCAGTTTCAAATAGAACTATATTTGTGTTTAGTAAACATAAATAACTTAATCTTTAAAAATTAATCACTTTTATTATTTAACTCCATGAGTTAAGTGATTTAAAATTCTGAATTTTAAGAGTTGACCACACAGCTGATTTTGTTTCTATCTCTTTAATTACATTATTAAATATTTTGTATACAAAAAAAGATAATAGAAACGTTATTTGTTTTAAATTACAAGCATAGAATATTCAGTGCACTTGATTAATACAAGGTCAACCTACGATGAATTATATTAAAAACTAATAAATCAGCTGTACCACTCCTTTAAAAAGAACTGCATTGAATGTAGCAATAATCCATTATCATAAAAACAAAAACTAACTAATGAACTTTTTTCTGTGGGTCAAATTATACATTAATTAACTATCTCTCGAGATCAAACTCAGTCACCACTTGAATCAACATTCGAATGTATACAAAATTTAAACAACATTGTTGAGAGATTCAGGAAAATGTCATTTCTACAAAGCAAATAAACTTAAGAAGTAAATTTATGCATGCGAAGGATTATGTAACAATTATGTCTCAAAAATTATGGAGCAAAACCTTGAGCTGCAACTTATTACAAGATAGTTCATTTGACATTAGTTAAATAACACTAAAACCCGCGGAAGAGGCAAGGAAAACTACACTAAAGTCATAGCAGACATTTTTTTGGTTCTTTCATTTCAGTATTGGCATTTACAACGTGCTTTGAGATTCTGATTCTGATTCTGCAGAATGCAGTACATAGAACAGAGGTAAATCACATTTTCCTGAGGAGAAACTATATGATAAATTACACTCAGTTAAAGGTCAAAAAGGAGGGAAAGGTGCTAATCACTCAGTTTCATCTCCAAGCAGAAGAGGTAGCCATGTGTCTGTTCATCCAACCAAGATAAAGGGCATCATCTTTATGTTCAAGCCTATAATTTTGACTGAATTCGTTTAGGAGATTCTGGGTAGCAACCATGACAGAAGAGCTCAATTGGCACTGTTTAAATCCTGCCATGGAAAGTCTTGACCTCCACTTTCCCAAAAGTTCATGCCTTTCCACTCTCTCAGACCCTTCACAAGCTATCATGTTGACGATGTCTCGCGCCAAACAATGCTGCTCTGCGCTGATGCGCTTCTGATCGTCTCTGGGGCAAGCCACATCTATGGATTCAAACATGGCAGTGTAGTAATCCAGCGTCTCAACAAACCTGTAAAAGAAAGGAGATGTGTTGGTGTTGGATTCTTGCTCGACAAGGGTGACAACCTTGGGAGACAAGCTCTTCACCAACCTCAACAATCTGTCTCTGTGATTCTCGGTGCTCACACTCTCATCTGCCATGTGGTGCAAAACGAAAGGAAAATTTACAGCCAGGGCTTCCCCGGGTCGAATTTCAACACTCCCTCGCACAACCTCACACCCAGACATAGCAGCACTGTGAAATTCAAACGGAACTCCACAAGACCTCGCAAATTCTGACAACCTTTCTCCTACAATCTCAAGCCCTCCACCTCGAGCATGAAACGACTGCGAATCATCAACACCGGTCACGCGAAGGGAAGGGGGTCCCCCAGGTCTTTGTGCAAGAGCCTGGATGAGTAAATACCACTGTGTGCCCTGCGCTACTTGGAAATCTATTATATGAATCCTGGACTCGTTAGCCATGGCTTCTGTAATGACAGCATTTGCAGATATGTATGCAAACCTCCAGTATGGGCAAATCTGGTACAAAATGTGCATGTAACTCATCAATTCTTTGCTTGTTGGTTGTTCGCACTTCAAGGATTTGTAGATGAGATTCCCTGATGATTCCAACCTCGCTCTAAGCCCCTCCAGCAAGTAAGCACCCAATCTCTGAATCGGATCTCCAGAGACTGATACCATTTTCCCCAATACATTATCCATCCACCCTCTTGCTGTTCCAACATCATCGTCAGACACCGCCTGTGCACATACCCTGAGAACTCCTTTCAGGTCGAATCGTGGAATATTTTCAGCAATCTGCTCCCAGTTTTGTTTAGATGCTCCGTCGAGTCTGCTACTGCTACCCCTGACGCAGCAGCCAAAACTGTCTTCGATGTCGGATTCGTCGGGCCCCAACAATGAAATCTCCAGTTCTCTAAGTTTGTGCTTCAGTTCATGCCCATCGTCAACGCTGGACAAACCGCTTATCGGCGATCCGTAGGTGTTGTCAGAGGATTGGTGGTGATCTGAACCGCATGAATGAGAACCTTGTGGTGAAAATGGACTACTTTTAGATGATACACTGGCATAGGAAGGAGAATCATCACACTCCATGAAACCTGTGGTGGGTGCAGGGCATGATTCCAGAGTGAAGTATTGCTCCTTGCAGCTTTCAAAAGAAACGCTTGTTCCCTGGCTGCTGCTATCGCTCTGCAACACTTGGTAAATGCCTTTCACCGGCTGGTGGTGATAGAAGTGTACACCACCCGAACCTGGGTGCTTCTGAGACGTTTGCATCTAGAAAGAACTTGAAACCACGCCGAGAATAACAAGTACTCAATCTCTTTGATTGCAAAGGTTCCTCCCAACCACACTGGGTCACTCGATGGTCATTCAGAGACACAGAGCTTAGCAGTTAAATTTCGCAGATTACTCAATTGTTTGCCAGAAACTGTTCGGAGATGTTTTGAGGTAACACAGTCTGCAAGGGAAGATAAAATTATCAGAAACACTTAACGGTGAATAAACCAAACAAGAATATATTCAAACAGTTTAACAGATCAAGATCTAAACAGTGAGGTGGTGCTGAAGAAAAGTAAATTCAAGCTTCCTGAGAATGCAAACTCACTCTTGTGGAAGTAGGATTTCTTCAAAGTTATGGGTTGGATTAATTTTCAGAATCTGAATTATATCAGTTAAGGATCCTAAACAAACCACCCAACATTTATTCATTATTTCAAACACGCTTTAAGTTATCATACACTAGTAACCAATTAAGTTTCCCAACTGAGACATCATTAAATAATAGAAAACCGAAGAGAAATTCCTTATGTTAATAAGCTAACCAAAAAGCACAGAAAAAAAAAAGAAAAGAAAAATCTATATTACTGGTGACGTGTTTCCGAGGAAAAGAAATTTTGATCAGATACGCTAGCAGTGACGCGTATTTTAGAATTGACGAAACACACCCACAAATTGTAGAAAACATTTTTTTCAAACAACAACGAAAGAAAGAACAAAAAAAAAACAAGATTCAATCATACATGCCAAGAAATTCATTAGCTTCGACTGCCAAACTCGGAAATCGTCGACATGTTCAGAAAGTGAAAGGCTTGAAGTTCAACTCAATTCTTATAACAGAAAATAGACTTAACCTTAATAAAAAGAATGAATTTTTTTTAGCAGATAAAACAAAGGTGGAAGCAGTTCCTGAAAGCCCAGGAAATTGAATGGTTGACAAACGGGGAATCCTATGTTAGAAAATATTGAAAGAAAAAATTATCCATGAGATGAGACAAGCATGAAGCAATGTCCAGAAGGCACGAACAGATGTAGCTGAAACCTAGGAAGTGTCCTTGGAAAGCATACCTGTGTGACGGTTGAATCAGAGAGAGAGAGAGGAGAGAGAAAGCAGAGAAAAAAGAATGAACTAGTTGTGGTGTGGCTTAGTTATGATTTTTATAATATAGAAATATTGAGTGGAGTTAAAAGAAATGGTGGGTATGAAACAGTGGTATTTACGAGGAAGTAGTGAAAAACACATGTTTGAAGAATCCCTATGTAATATCACTCGGTTGGGTTGAACAAGGTTAAGGAAGGAACTAGGAAAGTCAGCTAAATTATTTTGAAATAATAACATAAACAATCTTCTTCACCACAATCACACACTCTCTCTCTCCTCCCATGTGCTCTCTCACTAATCATAAAATACTATCAACTCGTTCATCACCACGTCAAGGATGATCTCAACCAATACATCATTCAGACGGAAGGAAATTCTCAATTACTAACTATTTTTTATTTGGACAAGAAAACGGTTAACGTTCAAAATCTCTCGTAAAAGATAAGTTCACTTCAAAATATATATATATATATATATATATATATATATATATATATAAATAAATAAATGGATGTAATTCTTATTTTATAAGTCGATTTTATAAAATCAATAGATAAACAAGTTCTCTTTGAGTTTTTAACGAACTTTTTTAGATATTCTGTTTCATCTAATATTAGATTGCTTAATGAATCACTCACTAATTTCTTGTCTAACCCAAAAATATAAACCCACAAATATGAAATAATGATTTTTTCTTATTAACTCATCTTACAACAAATGTTTTTGGCTTTCTTTGAATACGATCACAGTGAAAGGGCAATAAAGGGATGAAAGGAAAGAGTTCAAATTGAAGTTGTTAAGATACATAAAAACGAGTGAAATATTGTAAATTTTTTAAGAAATCAATTGCAACTTTCTTTTAAAATTCATTTTACTCAAAAAAATTGAATAATGTTTATGCAAAATTATAAAATTTGATATGCTATATTAATAAAATTTTATCAATGATGAAAAAAATATTAAGACTTAATATAAGCATGGAAATAAAAATCAATTAATTTTATTTATTTTATACTGATGAATGCTTACAAATGAAATCACAAATTTTGAGTGTCTAATAAAAATACAATTTTGTTTTTCAGACTCACAATTTGAGTGTCATCCAATTATGTTTGTCACCAAAAGTATAATCCCAAACCACCTTTTATGACCATTTATCATTGATACACATGATCTTCTCCCGAGTCTATATATATGCTTTCATTCATGTCAATTGTGAAAACGTAAATCTCAACTTCTCAAAACTTATACATTGTATATTAAACCACTAATAATAAAATCTCTACTTTTATGTATGATAAATAGTATATTAAACCACTCTACATTAAGACATCTAAAGGGCTACTTTATTTAATCTATTATATCTTAAAATGCTTTGAGACAAATACAAAGCAAAAGTTAAAATAACATATATTTAAGTAGATGTAATATTTTCATTATAATATTGATTGATTGAAATATCTTTAAACGTAATGTCAAAATGTAATTAGATAATTCTAAACCTAGATAAAATAAATATATTATATATATATATATATATATATATATATATATATATATATATATATATATATATATATATATATATATACTATAAAATTGAAAGATAAAAGTAAAGAAATAAAACAAAACCTTGTATTGTAAATGAAAAGAAGAAAAAAACGAACTTATCTTGATCTGGATGATAATATATAGACACTCAATTTTCTACACTACATTAATAAAATTGATAAAAAAGTATAAACAAAATAAAATATATAGACACTCAATTTTATTCAAAAACATAAAATAGTTTTAAAAAGATTGATACATATATATAAAAAAAAGGCTTTAATCAAGTGTTGGACAGAAAACAAAAATGCGGTACATATATATTTTTCATCTTGATTTACTCTATAACTTATTGATTTTAATAGATAATATAAATTATAAAATTGAGTTGAAGATGGTGTCAATTTTTTATGTTGATTGGACTTGTGTTTCATTAGTATTATGTCTTTCTTGTGAACTTTTCTTCGAAAGATCACTTAGGTTGTGTTTTTTGAAAGGAAGGATTAGAAGGAGAGGAAGAGAAAGATATGGGAAGGATTAGAGAGTGAAGTTGATGTTGTTATTTTTTAAGGGATTAGAAGGTGATTTTAAAGTAAAGTAAATTAGACAATAAAAATTGTGAAAGTTTGTGATTGAATTGAGTAATATGACATATTAAAAAAACAATAGATAAAAAAATGAGATTACCAAAATATCCCAAATGTTAAAAGTGATATAAAATGATATATAAATCATTTAGAATAATTTATTTAATTTTTATTGATTGTGTGAAATAATAAAAAATATTTATAAACAAATGAATAATAAAATTTATTTGGTATGAAATTAAATTTGACTTTATAAATATAATATATACATAAAAAATAATTTATTTACGTGTTATATATATATATATATATATATATATATATATATTATTTCTAAGTCTTTTAAATAAATTTTGTTTATTTGATATGAACATATTTTTTAATTTGATGATGTTTGTTAATAATATAGGTAACAATTTTTAATAAATTTGTTTTCTTTTCTTCAAATTTTATAGAATTATATATTGTTTATATTTTTTTAACTATTAGATCTTTAGATGTTTATTAATAATAAATTATTTATTTATTTTTATTAATAAATAAAACTAAAATTATATATATTTATTTGTTAAAAAAATTAAAATTGGTAAATATTTATAAATTAAGTTATCTAAAAAATTTAAACTAAATAATATTTTCAGACGACACGTAAAAAAACATATCAAAATTGAAAGATTATAATAAATTTAAATCATTTTTTTACTATTTCATTAAATGATTAACAAATAATTAAAAACAAATTTTTATTCGAAAATTTATTAACAATAAATATAACGAGGATAAAGTAGTAATTGCATATCCATTACCTTATAATTTCTTCAACAATAGTGGGATGAAATTTTTTAGCAATCCCTCTATTTCATCTGTGTCACTCCTTTACATCACTCCAAAAAGAAAAAGGTGATCACCCTCTATGCCTTCTTCTTCGATCTTCTTGAATAGTAGATTCACTCCAAAGAACAGGACCTTAGTGATATTAGAGCTGATGATTCGTCTGTCTTGATAATCAGTTAAGACAAATACAATATGAGTAAAAAATCCTAACTATATATGATGATTTTTTGTAGTAAAAGTCTTTCTAACACAAATTTAAGATAAATGTGTTTTGTTGTTGTAATAAAATCAAAGTATAAGAAAGTCATTATTAATATACTCGTGATTGAGAATTCTTATGACTGAGATGAAATGTACTAATATGGACGAGACTTGTCATTAAAGAAAAAATTAATAAAAATTAAAGTGAGTATAAGTTACAAATAAGGTAAAGATAAAAAAATTAAAATTCGTATAAGAAAAAAATTCATAATTTTTTTTTCATTTTTTAAGAAACTTATTAGTATATTATACATGTATATTTATATTTCTTTTTTGTAAATAATACATTTTTATTTAACTTTTTTCATGAGAGCGGAGGTGAAAAATTATGTGAGTGCATGTAGTAAAGTTAACGAGAATATTGTAACGTAACAATAGAAGACGTTCGTGAAAACGACATGCGTAGAAAAGGAATCTTGGTGCCTTCCTTCTTTCATGCTTCCAAGAAACATCTAGTTTCTGTCAACCTCTTTTTCCTTTTATTTAATCACCATACCCATGTCCAACTTTTAATAATATACAGAGTAAATAATTAGTTTAGTCAAAATAAATTAAACTAAATCGCATTGGTAGCTAACAAAATTAAATAAAACTAATTTTCTTATTCTTGAAATGTTCAATTATTTTGGCTGAGTTTTGAATTATAACATTTTGCTAACTTAAATGTATGAAGTAATTTTTTTGGTTCAATCCCATTAGACTAACACCGACACTTGAAAGTGGAACAACGAAGAACACAGTGTAACGAGATTGGTTTATAGAATTGTAAACCTAAATTCTAAATAAGATGAATGAAATTGGAATGTAAAGAAAAGTGTAAACCCTAAATTGGGGGATTAGGGGTAGAGTGAAGAAGAATGGGATTTTATTGGACGTGACGTAATCTCTTATCTTATCTATTCAGCAACCCAAGTTGAAAAAAATAATAAAATAATAAGACGCGTCAAGAAAAGAAAAGGTGAAACAACGTCACCCTCCACTAGGACGTCACGTGGGGCAGACCAAAACCAAGGAACCATTTTCTTTTCTTTTATATAAAATATAAAATATAAAATACCATTTTCGCCCATTCTTAGTTTTATTAGAAATCAATAAATATTATTAAAAATTAAGGAAGTAATGTATTGAGGAGAATAGATGAATGGCATAACATCCAATCTCCGACACCACCGCCTTTCATCTTTCCTTCGTTCAATCACACACATTCTATCCTCATCAAAAGTTCTACTTATTCTTTTTTTATCTTTTTAAACCACACTTTTTTCTTTTTACCTTCGTTAAACACTTTCATGATGCGATCTTTATTCTTTACACCATCACTCTTTCAATATTTATTCTTTATAACATTTTTTCAGAGTTGTCAAAATAATAGTCCGACCTGACCCAGTTTGATCGATCATAGACAGATCATTTAGTAAATCAATTTAATCTGACTCATTTATTAACGAGTTATAAAAATTCGAACTTGATCTGACTTAGCACGAGTTGATAGGTTAAACCAGTTAACCATTGACTCAATTAAAAAATATTTTTTTTCTTTAATTTCAACAAAATTAAATTATAATTCTGACTAAAATCTAAATAAACTTCAATAAAATCCAAATGCAATTCAAAAGGAGGTTAAACTCCAACTACAACCCAACATCACAAAAATACCAATGTATTGGCTAAAAAAACAACTTAACCAGACCCAAATCCATAACTTAACATAATAATAAAAAAATACTTATGTAACCTTTTATTTGCAAGTTTGTTCACCAACCCGACTTACTACAGGTTAACCCAAATGAGCCGAATTTTAGGTAGACCAGATCAAAAATTAACTCGTATTAAAATTTGTAAAACAATTTTAGTACAATCCGACTCGAACGCATAATAGACTGAGTTGATTTAGAGTTCTAACCTATTTTGACAGTTCTATTTTTTTTTTATGATTTTACTTATATTTATTCATGGAGAATGATTAAAGAGAGTTGCAGAAGAGTTTTTCTATTAATGAAAATCTTGTTTCTCTTTTAATACAGCATGTCGTAAATAATACATAGAAAATAATGCTTTTATAAATTAAATTCCTGTTGAAAAAGATATAGTAAAATTGGGAAATGTGTTCCTAGAAACAGTGTTGTGTGTGTAGCTGAATCGGACGCACTTAAAATGGAGTTAGTTTAGCACAGGAGCAACAATACACCTCACTCACCGACTCTTTATCTTCTGAGAGACAAAAAGGAAAAGCAGAAGTTACGGTAACGGCTGAGAATGAAGGAGGAACATTTTCCGAATCGTTGTTGTTATTTTTATTTATCCCTCAACTTAAGTCCTTTGCAAGTTGACATGAATGTAGAAAAAGTATAATAAAAAATACTCACATAAATATTAAAGCAAATGAATGTGGTTCTCTTCTGCTTTTTGATCATTCACCGATTCCTTTTACAGTATTTTCAATTTTTAATTTATATTTAGTTATAAACTTAAATTTAAAATTTCCAATAAAAATAAAGAGAATTGGTTTATAAGCAAACCACTCAGCATAACCGATGTTAGTTTAACAAAAATAGCAAAAAGCTCATCTGCAGCAAAAGAAAATGGTTTTCCAATGCCATTGTTAGATAGAGTGAAGACAGTTCCACCAAGGTAAAAAGTTGTACGTAATGAAAAAAATATCAGTAATTATGGAGTTCAAATTTTTTATTGATATTGTTATCTGTTAAACATAAAAAATACACTATATTAATACTTTAAAGATCTTTTTAATATATTTTATAATATTAAAATTAGTGATAATTAATATATTAAAAAAAACACTAGAAAAAGAATAAAAAAACTGACAAAAAATTCAAATTCAGTCATTATGTGCAAATAGAGAAATTAATTACCAACCGTTTTTCTTTTTCTAATAAAAGATGGATTTGGTACAATTATAATTTCTATGTATTTAATAATTTGATTTAAAAATTAAAATTAGATTAAGTTTAAAAATACATTTTTGGGACAATAAATATAAACATCATAATTTATTTGAAATTTGGGCCGAGTCGTTACCAACAATTTCTTAAACATGAATGGCGATTACTTTATGCACCCCATGTTTTCTTAATTAACCACCACAGGCTTCCTGAAATTACCATTTGATCATTTATTCCCTTCCGTTCATCCCTTTCCACCTGCACCATCTCCAAAATGAAAATTGCTCTGTACAATTTAAAATATAATTTTAATTTTTTATTATTTTTCAAATTTACATAACGGATTATGTAATTTAAAATGTAAGTTGTAAATTTGCATTATATATTATATAATTTGAAAGGCAAATCTAAATTTCTAAAATTAATATCTTTGAATTCAAACTGTATAATATGAAATATTCAAGGTTTACACAAACATAAATTATAATTAAAACACAATTCTTTATACACCCTCCTTTTCTATTAGTTTCAACAAGATTATACATGAAATTTTAAAAAGTATGGGAGTGCAGAAAGAAATCCCCACATTAGTTTGCGGAATCTAGTTGAATTGGGAGAGAGTGTTCGTTTTAATTCCGCAGTGAATTAGTAAAACCATAAAGTAAAACTATGAGAAATATAAACCCAAATTTAGCAAACTTTATTCATCTACTAACATTTTATAAGATGTTACATTCCTACATTATTTGTGGGAAATATACTTTGCCATAATCCAATATGATTAACCTTTGTATAAGTTTTAAAAGTTAAGTCTAGTCTACAACTTTACAAGATAAGTTTAATATATTAATCCACCTAAAATATAAAAAAAAACATTTACCAAAAACATGTTTCTTTGTTTAAATAAACAATGAGAACGTCCGTTATTCAAAAAAATTAATCTATAGTATGGCAATTTTAATAACAAATATCTAAAAACAAAAAATATTTTAATAAGATTAGAACATCCATAAGTATTTAACAAATATTTAAATTATATACATTAAATAATTCCACATGCTTAAAAGAAAAAAAAAAAACGATATATATATATATATATATATATATATATATATATATATATATATTCAAAAATAGGTATTCCATAACTATTTAAACAAATATCCTAATCACAATTCTAAATATGAAATATTTTCATAATATCCTCGTTATCTTTATACATCAACATGATTAAATTCTTAAGCTGATAAATCTAAAACAAATTGATTTAATTTGATTTAATTTCTTAGTTATTTCCTTAATGAATTACAAGTCCACAAGGTTAGGGAGGAGTAACGTAATAACTTCTTTTTGTTACAGTGGATGGTCACCGGTCTAACCCATCTCACATCCCCTTTAATCTAGTGGATTAGGTTCTAAGTGAGTTGGATTTTTTTTAACACAATCTAAATTGAGTTTATTTGTTTTAGTCTAATAAGTGCAAAATGTGTCTCATTAGACTGCACTCCGAGTATTTATTGGAGATCTCATACATAAATATAATGATTTTATAAAATATAAGAGGGTACAAGTCTTATTTTATAAGTTGATTTTGTGATATTGAGTTAGTTTAAAAGTTCCCCTTAACATGATATCAAAACTATAAGTTAGAAGTTGTCTTACATTGTGTTCACTTGAGGGAGAATATTTGACAGATAGTGAGTGGATGGATTTAAGAGTCAATTATATGTTGTTTTTTTTAAAAAATTTAGAAGTGATTATGAGTAAATTTAAAAGTAAATTTTGTAAAAGTTTGTAAGAGAATTAATTGATGTGATTGATTAAAAATATGTTTTAATATAATTATTTGTGAGATTACCATTTTTCCCTTAATTTAATAAGTAATTTAAATTGATATTTGTATGAGTAAATTTATTTTTATAATTGTTTCTAACCACTAAAATTGAAAAAAATAAAACAGTTTTCAGAACCAAGCTATCCAAGAGATCCGTTCCATGCATATGGGGATCAAATCCCTTATCCGAGATCTAATCCAAGATCGAATCCCTCAACAAATGGGATTGAATCTCTCAAGCCATGCAATACACGTGAAAGAGAAGAGAGAGTAAAATTGTCATGCAGCAGCTGAATCCACTCAAATCAACGCAAAAGTGCTGAGATTACAATTGTCCTGCATCCCGTAAATCACCAATGTGCCTTTCTCTTAAAACCTATCAAACTAACACAAAAAAACCTTCACAATCAATCTTTGCTTTGTCACTTTCCCTCAAATGAAAACAACATTAGGAAGACTATTTGTTGGACCTATCACATACTATAAGAAGATTTGATGCATGTTGGGCCTATCTTATTATCTATTATTAAATTACCTGTTAATATTTAATTTTATATTTAAGATTTTAAGATGATATATTTTACATGAGGAGAATGTGTTAAAATTTTTATTTCAACCAGATAATTTTATGATATATAAATGAATACAAATTTTAACTTTACGCGTTAACTTGTATGAAATTAGATGAGGGTTAAAGTTATAATGTTCACAAAAAGCAAGTTTGATAGGCAAAAATTGATGTTAAATAAGAAAAGAGAGTAGCAGAGAATAACAACACTTGTTAAAGTTATGATTTCAGAGTAGTCACATATGCACATACCTGACTATACAAATAATCTTTGAATTCAGAACAGTGAACAGAGCTTATGAATAGACACATTCCAATCATACTCTCACCAACAATGTGCTCAAATCAAATGATTGACACCATGACATGTGGAAACTCTAAAAAGCTGGTTGCTTGACTGCAACTGTAGCATGCTTTAGTCAAAAACGTCACATTTTTCTTTCTGACAAACTTGAAGTCATTTAATCTCAACTGAAGCTGTTACATTCCCACTATTCAAACTCAAATTCAAGTACCTTTTACTTTATTCACCAGGGGCCACTGCGTTGCACTAGTTATAGCAAGAAACTTACCACTACTCATGGTTATCATTATAGACAGAACCTACATTGACTCATACTATCTTTTATCCTTGTTTGTTGCTAATTTGGCGTGATTCCTTTCTCCAAAACTACTCATGGTTATCATTATAGGATATATTTGAGTCTAATATAATCTCAATTAGCCAACACATGTTTCAAACTTCAAGAACTAAGATGAAACGACAGAGGGTTATGCTGCATAAAAGAATCACAAATCCTACCATTAGTGGTATCTGCAGCTTTCATTTGTGCATGCCATTCGCATCCAAACACTAGAAGACAAAGAAGTTGCATAGAGATGGAGAGAGAAGAATGTTGGTATGTTTGTCCTTTTCATACACAATTGTTTGATCAAAGCATGATCTGATGAACAGAAAAGATCAAATATCAAAGATCATTCCTCCCTTCTAGCTTTTAGCTTTTGTCCCTTTTGCCCAATCCTTCAACTTCTCCTTCTCCCAACAAAAGAAAAAGGTTACTAGAGCATTAGAATGAAAGAAATAAAGTATATGATATACCAAAAAGACTCCACTAGCCTCAAAACACAATCGACCTATTATTCTTCCAAACACTCTCTTCCACATGCTACTTTCACCTTTCTCTTGGACTATTCAGCGAGTCATTTTCTGATTTACCAATGCTCTTGTCTCTTTGTAAGAAAAAAAAGAAAAAAGATATGCTTATGCAATACCCCACATAGCCACATTCACTTGTTACGAAATCGGTTATATTGGTCAATCAACATCTTCTTTTTGGATTTTTCAGCTCAGTTGCCGATTCTCATTTCTTTTATAATCATTAAGAATTTATTGTGCTAGAAAATCCTAACCATGCCTTCCCTCTATAAATAGCACACCAAAAGCAATTCATTCCTTGTCACTTTCTATCTGCTTTCTGAAGCCACAACCACAAGATACTAACGTAGCAACTCATAATGAGAAGGAAGATCCATGAACCCAGTGCAGTTCGCTCCTCCATTGTTCTGCTACAAGAGAGATTCAGACAGTTGCAGAAAGTGAAAGAAATGAGGAAGAAGAGAGAGTTGCTGAAAATGTTCACTGTAGAGCCTAAACACTTCAATTCCAACCCCACCACGAGACAGTTTTTCCACCCTGAACTGATGAACCCGTCAGGGTCACTTTCTCTATGGCCATCTTCACAGTGCATGGTAGAGTACAACAAAAGCACTATTGAGAACCCAGTCTCCATGGATTCTACACATACACAGTCCCTTCAGCCTTCATGTAAGAACCTCTATGATTGGGATTCGGGCTCTGACTCTGGTGTTGATACCTCTCTTCACCTGTAACATTAACATATATATATAGATATACTTGTCTAATAAGTAATATTGTAGCTAGTAGGTTCAACAATTAGGTTTGAAATAACGTGAACTGTCTTTGGAATTTTTTTGAGTCTTTGGTTGGTTATAGTTTCTTTGATTTGGTCTATGATTATTTGTGTATTTTAATGTAGCATCAGCCATTAACATGCTATGAATCTGCTTAGTAAACAGTAGCATTCTTTTTAACAGGGAATCAGTATAATAGCAAAAGATGTTATATTGGAAAGTGGGAAACTGGGAATTTTTTGCCCTAGGGCTACATGATCATGGACAAGGCATGGCCCAAACGGGGAAATCAGTCGCTGATTATTATGAACTTGAACAAAAATATAACAGGTTAAATAAGTATAATAAATACAGACAGAAACACATCACTCTGAATAAGTAAACGGTTTTCATGAAACCAACCAGAGATTATAACAACAGATTTGAACCAATCCAAATTGTCTTTTCTGGTTATTTGTACTATCGAGCTAGGATTGACTGTGCCAGAATTTGCTGCAAAAAATGCAGAATCTGGTCCAGAAAATTTGGAAGAAATTCAAACCGCAAAAAGAATAAGTAATGAAAAAAACATTTTTTTTCTTTAGAAAAAGATGGTTGAGAAAAGAAACGACGAAAAAATTAATCAAAATTTTTAATTTTGACGAAGTTCACGAATTCACTGAGAAACATAAATGGGTTTGCCGTGATAAGCATGAAAGGTTCCAAAAAGGTATGAATAAATTGAGAAAATCCTTTCTCACATGGAACAATAAAGATTTAGGTGGAGAAAATGGTAATATAACCAAACTGTATTAATTACTAAAAATTGGGTCTAGTATGAATTCTTGTTAAATGATACTTTAATTTTATAAAATAAATTCTTTTGAAGTTAAAAAATGAGAGTTCTAAAAATATTTCGTTAAAACAACCTTAATACCCATGACAAAAGATTAATTTATTTTAAATTTGATTATTTTATTTATAACCTAATTTAATTTAAATAAGTAACATTAACATCATAATTCAACTACCCGTCTCACAATTAAAAAAGAAAAACTTATATTTGCACTAGAAAAAAAAAACTATAAATTCTGGTATCAATGACATTTTCCAAAATTTTTTTCTATTGAAAAAAAGGAAGAAGTTAAAGTTTTGGGCTTTTAAAAGGTAATTATTTAAAAAAATATTTAGAAAAACGTGACATGTTTTAAATTCTCAATTCTTTCTTCACATTTAATTAGTATTATTTCGTATTATCCCATTGATTCCCATGGCATTGATCCAATAATTGGAGCAAACATTTGTCAATAATTTTTGGTGTGATTTTGTAAGAACTCCTGTTTTTGGTCACTCTTTGAAGGCATAACCAAATGAAAAGAAATAACTTCTTTATTTGCTATCCCTTTAGGTATCATGACTTCTGCTTTATGTTCTGAATCTGATAAGCTTGCTTGGAAAATTGGTCATCTAGATTCCTCATTGAAAAAAAAAAATATATGCATGGAATAGACCTACTGAACTCTTTGTTCTTGCTATCTTAACCAAAACTACAATTGCATAAGATAATTTTTTTTATCCTAAGCCACAGAATTATTTTTTTGAAGGTTATCTCAATTTACTTTCTGTTGCATCTGCAATTTTCTAATCTTTTATTCAGCAAGTTATGGGTATTTTAAGTGATTCAAATACCATATTTGGAATGTCCATGTCTAACACCTGGATAAAAGGAAAGGAAAATTCCATAGGACAAAATCAAAGTGATTGAGACTTTCTAAAGAAAAGAAAAGTTTCGAGTTACCTTGACAATCAAGGAATGGAAGTAGGACCATTCCTGGGTGTGTCGGTTATTCAAGAAAGATAAACTCTATGAAACTTTATAAAGAGAGTAGCAAATAGGAATATTTTTCAGCCATTACATGAAATGAAACATTGTTCAAGCACATAGATAAGAGAAGCTGCTGAGAAACAATGAATTCTCCAATGCTCAAAATTTCAATAGCTATGCTGTTTTTGACTCTATCTTTTCAAGCATATGGTAAAATCAGCATTACCTTACTTCACCTAAGTTCATTCAATTTTGTGTTACTACGATGTATAACTAAATGCAAATCTCATCGTACAAGTCGATTTTGTAATGTTGAGTTAGACTTAAAATTCACTCTTTAAAATTCTGAGTTATTGGAAAAATTCTCAGGACAGTTTGAGGAATGGTGCATAGCAGATGAACAGACCCCAGATGAGGAGTTACAAAGGGCCATTGATTGGGCTTGTGAAAATGGTGGAGCAGATTGCAGCAAGATAAAAGTGAACCAACCCTGTTACCTTCCAAATACCTTGAAGAACCATGCCTCCTATGTCTTCAACAGTTACTATCAGAGGTTCAAGCACAAAGGAGGTTCTTGCTATTTCAATTCTGCTGCAATCACCACTGATCTTGACCCAAGTAACATCTCTAAATAATCTCTCATAACACAACTTCTCTTTAGATATAATGTCAAATTGCTTAGTTTTGCACTTGTTTCATTGTTTTATCCTTGAACATTAACAATCACTGAAACATTAATTAAACCTCAATAGTGATATATCTTGTGTTTGCCCAATGGCAGGTCATGGCTCATGCAAGTATGAATTGCTTCCTTGAATGATGTCTGAAGACCATATTTTGCAGTTAAACTTTGTTGGGAGTAATGGAGTCTGTATGCTTCTGTTACATTCTTATTTTTCCATGGCTTGATGTGAAGCTCAAACAATGACATGGATCAAGTAGAATTCTTTGTTCTGTTTTTTTTTCCTGGACTCCACACCCATCTTATTTCAGATAATTCTTGATTTAAATGTATGTTTTGATTAAAATTGAAAATTTTAACTAAAATAATAAATTTTCTTCTTCATTTATGCATTTAGATTTTATAAGTTGGAATTAGTAAAACTATTGGTTAAATTAAAGGTAGTCTAAGTAGTTAGATTGCATTTTTCCTTTTCTCTTAATATACTCCAAACATTTAGGATGTGTTTGGATTGGAGAAATGATGATATATGTTAGTTTTTATTAACTTTGTATAACCATTTAAATAATAATATGACATTTTTTGTAATTATTTATGATAATAAAAACAACTTTTAACCTGTACAAACTAGAGATGTCAAAATAGGTTTTAACCCGTGAGTCAATCCGGCTCACCACAGGTTTGAGCTGAGTTGGATCGAGAAAAATTTAACTTTTTTAAAAGTATGTTGAACTCAACCCAACTTACTTAACTTACGGGTTAAACAGGTTGCTCAATAATATTTGAATAGTTTAAATATTTTATTGAATAACATGATAGAAAATGTGTAATATTAGTCATATTTTCTTGGACTATATGGACATTTTCTTGAAAATAATTCATCATATATTGGTGGTGAGCATGATGAAAACATTGATTCTTGATTTTATTGTGATTGTCATCTCATGGATTGTTTAAAAAATTATTTAAATATTTGAATACTTAAAAATAAATACATAAATAATTTTTTTATGTGGGTTGGTGAGCCAACCCACTTAACTCACCAACCCGTGGTGGGTTGAACCATATTGCAAAATTTCTTGATCACCATAAAGTGAACCGGGTTGGAATCACTCATTTTCAATCCAACTCGTGAGTGAGTCGGTCCGTGTGAGCCTCATGTCTAGTACAAACTATACTTTTTGTGAAATAAAAAATTATTTATAATAAACTGGACACTAGACAATATCCAAACAATTGTATATATTATGGGGAATTACTGCATAAAGTTATGCCAAATTTCCGAATACTAATTGTAATTTTCAATTTTCATATTCCTCTTTCTAATAAAATTAAATTATTAAAAATTTGTGTCCCATGATAAAATAGCGCTACTACATGATAAATTTTTTTTTTTCACTTTACTACATCGAGTTAACTCCTTTACCATAAGTTGGGCTATTTGGGCTGGGTCTGACAGAGAGGTGAACTTTTTTTTCCATTTTTACAAAAACAAATGAAGAAATTGGTATGGTCAAATTTTTGCTAATTGGCTCTGCTTTCATTTGCAAAAGAAACTGGTTTCACTTTAAATTCCCTATATATAATTATATTATCATGAAGAATGGCTATACTATTGATTATATCATGCTGATGGACATACTTACGTAAAAAACAATATAATATAGTAGCAAAACTTATATTTTGCATAGAATAAGAATTTAAATAAAGAACACTGATATTTTGACACATTTGATATTATTCCTCATCATTATTTACTTTCTTGTTTTTAAAAAAATATAAAAGTTTAATTTTTGTTAAAACTATTTTACTCATGTACAAATTGTGAGATGGTCGCCAACAAATTTTATTTCCTTAAATAAAATCCTAAATCACACCAACCACTTTGGAGAAATAGTTTAAGAGTGTGAGTGGTGATGTGCTTGGTTAGTGGAATGAAGTGGTTGCTTTACTACTGAGTGCAGTGGGTCATCCTTCACACACGCTTTTATTTTATCCTCTTTACAACATTTCAGAATAACATTTGGAATTTGGAGAACTTAACAATAGTATACAAAATTTGGTGAGATGTGAACTTGTGAACACAAAAAAGCCACAACCACAACCACAAACACAACCTCATAGTACATGTCCCACCACAACTTAATGTATCTTTCATCATTGCTTTGCTTCTTCACATTTCAACATTTTTTGCACTCACTGTTATTCCACACTTGATTTGGTTGAGAGGAAAAAAATAAATAAATGAATGAGAAATTAGGTGAAAGAAGTGTCAAAAGTGTTCAAAGTATTATAGCTGCAAGTAAAATAGTAATGATACATTCTCACAACATGATAGTCATTATTTTTTTCTTATGTATCTCTTTATCATCATGTTATATCATCCACTACATTTTTTTATTCTCTATCTCTTACTGTTACTAAGTATTAAGTAGATATGGGGTGTCCACAAATTATTTATGATTCAATGTTCACTCACTGTAGCTTTGTTTGTTGAGACTTAGAAAAAACGGACACGGACATCATAAAACTGCACCATACGGTCCTTAAATGACCAGAAATTAAGGCACGCTTTACCTTGTCAGACACACTATAGAAACTGTCACTACTAATTTCTGGAAATTTTTTTTTTTGAAGAAGCTCTAAAAACCACATTTTTTTTGCTATTTAGTAGTGTCCTTAAATGCAGAACCAGAAATAACAACAGTGTTCTTAATTAATAACCCCATTTTTGTTTAATGGTTGAGTGGAGTATCCTTTCTCAATACGTGTTCTCTTCTCTGCCTTCTCAGTTCTAGGTTTTGACCACTTGGCAGGCACTCTTCAATTGCCTTATCAACTAGGTTTCATCATCACTCGTTAGAAATTTATTAGAACAAATTTTGTGTTATATATAAATAATAGTGGAGACCCTCTTCGCTGTTCACTTTTGTTTTCTCATTTCTTCTATTTTGTTTTTTCTTACCGTTTCTCTTCTTGTACTGGAGTGTTGATCTGAGAGTGGAAAATGAGTTATTTGGGTTTGGGTGTTAGTCCTGGTACTGTTCCAGTGTACCATGGAACAAAACTCAAAGTGTTGGATAGGAAGGTGAGGATTGCAGAGATGGTGCTAAGGGGTGTGAGCCTTGGTCTAGGAGTTCTTGCCATTGTTCTTGTGGTCACTGATTCCCAAGTCAAAGAGTTTTTCTCCTTTCAGAAGAAAGCTAAATTTACAGACATGAAGGCTTTGGTGTAAGCTTTTGCATTCTTCTTCTTCTTCTTTTACTTCTTTTTCTTCTCTCCTAATTCTTATATTGATGGCCTACACTTTTCAGGTTCTTGGTAATTGCCAATGGAATAACTGTTGGGTACTCCTTAATCCAAGGATTGCGCTGTGTTGTGAGTATGGTTAGAGGACATGTACTCTTCAGCAAACCCTTAGCTTGGCTCATTTTCTCTGGTGATCAGGTTCCTATATTTTCACTCTTCTCGCTGCCATAAACATGACCATTGTTTTTCTCTTCTCTCAATTGTGAATGTGATCCTAATCTAGACTCAAATGTTTAGTTGTTGGAGACAAAATTGATTTTACATTAGGCTGAAAAAACTAATCTAAGTTTCACATCATAACATCAATTCGGCATCAATTTCATGCAGTATGTTTGATTTTGCAGATTTTATGCAGTAGTTCATAAGGAAAATCCATTCACTTTGCCATCTTAACAAGAACCAACTCTGTACATATAGCTTTAACTTTCTCATGTTTTTTTTTAAGTGTGTTAGGTATAGTTCCAGCGTGAAAGCTAACATATCCATAAATGTTCCTTCAAACACAGGCTAAGTGTGTGTATGTATATCCTCAGCACTCGACCATGGCCAACAGCCAAAGAATCAGTACTTTTTGGGTTCCCTTTTTTTTATCTAAACATGGCATTTGCCCAAAGCCGAATCTACCCCATGTCGTAGTAATATTTTTTGTTTAAAAGGAATTCATCCAAAGTTCTTGAACTACTGTTTGATGAAACAGATTGGAGAATGAAATGAAATGGTGAATCGAAATCAAACTAACCAGGCAAAAAACAATTGAATGAGTTGATGGATTCATCCGATCAACCTACCATGCCAACAATTAATTCGGTTCAAAGTATTTACTCCTTACATAGATTCCCGTCCAGTGTCAGAATTTGAGAGTGGGGTCACTTTTGTTGAAGTCGTGGGTGAAGCAGTCAAATTTGTATGGCTATTCATAATTACCTCAGTTTTTGCCGTGAAGCATGAACAATTGCTACTGCGGGACCCCATGGAAACAAAACGGTACATGATCGATGCTAGTAGAGGAGAGACACTCACCACCACATATCATGTTTTCACATTTAATCCCCGTTCGGATCTCATATGCAGTTGTTGAGAATTAAAATTGTCTGAAATCGCCTAAGCACTTCTAGGGCCACGCGTTATCATTATGCTAAAACTCTCGTCTTTGACTTTTCTTCTATTTCTTTTTTGGGAGTGGGGACAGTCACAAATATAGATCTTTCTTAAGGACAGTTTAAGGAAATCAATGTCAGAGAAACCAACTCTAGATCCTAAAGAACCATTCAAAAACATCATGGTCGAGAAGTTTAACAAGAGTACTGCACAACAATAACTTATCTCACCAATAACATGTTTGGTTTAGCTTCAGTTTCATCCAAATCGATTCAATTTTTCATAATTGAATGAAAACCAATACAGAACAACTTATATCATGTTAGATTTATGAGCCCTTCGGTATGTAGAGAGATTTTACTGGAGAGATATAATATCAATAAGACCTGAATCAAACGATAGCTTTATGGATCTTTATACTTATGTAGTGTTTCACTTTTTTATTTTTAATCAATGTAAAACTTAGACTCATACTTAAATTCTAGATTCTTTAACATGAGAATGAATCAAATCGTTCTTAACATAACCTGAATCGAAACGTTGAAGGTTGTTATTGTTTATGTTTATACAGGTGATGGCTTATGTGACAGTGGCTGCAGTGGCGGCGGCACTGCAATCTGGCATGATTGGAAAGGCAGGGCAAGCAGAACTTCAGTGGATGAAAGTGTGCAACATGTATGGCAAATTCTGCAACCAAATGGGAGAAGGGATAGGATGTTCTTTAGTGGTTAGCATTAGCATGGTGGTCCTCTCTTGTATTTCTGCTTTTAGTCTCTTCCGTTTGTATGGCACCAACAAAAACAAACATTCAGGTTGGTAGGTATTATTGAAAACTAAATAAATACCGTGCTTTCTTCAACTTAACCACCTACTTCCCTTGTCACTCTTTCTTCCTCGATGCTAATTTCGAAGCCTCTTGGTTATGGATGAAACATTATGATAGGGAATGGTGAATGATCCTCCACGTGTGAATTTAATAAACTTGTGTACTTTAGTTTTACTATACTTTTCTCATTTGTCATCTTTTAAAGTTTATTGATATTTTTTTTTTACTTAATTAAGATATACGTTTCTCATGGAGTTCCTATTAATTTCTTTTTATCAAGTATTTAAAATTTTATAATTTATAATTGACTTCGATAATTGGATGAAGAAATTGTATCCCATTTTATCGCTTTGTCAAATACGACGTACTATGAATAAATAAAATGATATAGAGATTAATATACGTAAAGAGATATAAAGTAAAACTAGATGTAAACATCGATGAGACTAAGATAAATCACATAAGCTTATCACATCTCTTTTAATATAAAACTTTTAAGATAATAATATAAAATTTTAAGATAATTTAATATAAAACAAACTTTAAGATAATAATATAAAATTTTAAGATAATTTAATATAAAACTTTAAGATGATAATATAAAATTTTAAGATAATAAGTTCATGAATGTTGTTTTTTATATAGTGTTTCACTTTTATATTTTTATTCAGTAGATTTATGGATTTCCTTCTTATATGATATTTTTCACTCTCTCTTCTTTGTCTAAAGTAAGACTTAACTCAACTTAGATTTCCAACTATATAAATTATTGAGTCGAAAGTAAAATAAGAAGTAACTTTTAGTTAATTTTTTTGGATGATATCATGGTGATGAGAATAATTTATTTAAAATTATAGTTGATATTGAAGTTATTTGGGAATATGATGATCTCAATCATCATCATTGAACATCCTTATTGATAAAAGTTTTAAAAATTATTTATGATTTTCTATTAATACTAGAGACAATTAAGATACACATAACTTAATACATTTAAATGAAAAAAAAATTATAAAATATTTAAATGAAAAGATATGAAATTTAATAAAAACTAAATTAAATATTATTTCAGTACATCCAAATCCTACGTCGCTTAAGACTAGGGATGACAACGGGACGGAGCGGGGACGAGTTTCGTTATCCCATACCCATCCTCGTAGAAAAAATCCATCATCATCCCCATACCTAAATTTAACGGGTATCAAACTTTTGTCTCGTCCTCATCCCCATCCCCACTGGGTAACGGTATAATCTCGTACCCATATCCGTTTTCTTACTCCTTCACTATCAATCTTAATTAATTTTTATAAAATAATAATAAAATTACGGTAAAGGAAACATAATATTATCAAATATTCAACATTAGGAGGATGGTTGTTTCTTTGATATCAAATATTTTTAAATAAATTATAATTATTTACATTTTAGATTAGAATACCAAATAAAATTTTATGAGAACCGAAACATTTATTAAATTTCCAAACATTAATGAAATCCAGTGGATAAAATTTAAAAATATTTTCAAAAAAAATATAAAAGGAAAACAAATATTCAAATTAAAATATATTTTAAATGCTTGTTTATTTAAATTTTTTAAATTCTAATAAATCTTTTTTTTATGCACCAATCAAAGTTATAATACACCACTTGATCAAAATGACTCAAGGAACAAATAATAAACATAATAATAAGATTTTGACATAGATCTTGTATCTTTTGAACTCCAATATAGGTTGGATGGTGATAAAAAAATATTCATGACAATTACATTAATTTTTTATATTGTAGTAAATAAAAGTTATTTATACAATTATAGTAAAAAAATTACAGTATGATTAATAATGAGTTAGAAAATAAAAAATAATTAGATAGTATATATCGAAATAATATTCTAAACATGATGAAAATAAACAACAAATAAAAATATTAAAAGATTAACAAATGTGTGTCTTAAAAATAATTTGAGAGACTATTGAAGAAATCGCACAAAAAAATAAATAAATGTATAATTAAGGGTATGATAAGATAAAAAATATCTTAGATATCTAAGCAAACTTTTCAAATATCAACATATATACTATATGGTTGAAAAAGAATGAAAATTGTTTTAGCAAAACAAAAGATTTATTCAAATGAAACAAAAATGAATAATAATAAGTAAAGAATTTTTTTTATATTACTTAGTAAATGAAAGGTTTAGACTATTAAACACTTAAATTGAGAGTATTAAGCATTCTCGTGTAAAAGAAAAATATACAATAAATAAAAATAAAATAAATATTCAAATGTAAGACATAATTTTTTTTAATTAATTAACATACATCATTTTGACATAATAACATAAATGTTATGATAAAATGAAAAATATATTGGAGATGCGAATGAGTTTCATGACAAACCAAATAATTGAAAGAAATAAAAAATAGAAAATATATATATGATTTCTTAATTAATTGTGAATATTTTAATAATTTAAACGGGGATGAGTATTATAGCGAGATATGTACATCCCATACTCAATATCAAACTTAATTTAAATACTCATTTATCTTTTCATTAGAAATATATTTTAAAGATAAAACTGTAATGGAGGTCCATGAGATCAGAAATACAACACCAAATCAACTTGTGGATCTTCATATTTATGTTGTGTTTAACTTTTTTACTTTGTAAAAATTAGACAAACATGAAGTCAATCGTTACACTAGAAATCTTAATAATGAAGTCAATCGTTACACTAGAAATCTTAATAAGACGATGCATGGTGCTACACTTTTTTTTTCTTTTTCTCCTCTATTATGACTCACAATTAGATAACCCAAAGACAGGACAACTTCGATCGAGTTTTTTTCTTTTTTTCTTATGAAATGTCTATTATTCGTTTCTTTTCTTGTATATACTATTTTCTAAGATCGCAAGAGAACTCACGGAAACCATTCCACACCAAGCAAAACAAAAGCTGAGACGAAACAGTTGATAATTGAAAATCCTTGCCGCCGCACCGACTATTTATCACCGCCATACACGGTCTTATCTATGAACTCCGGCAACTATCTTTCCACCACCGATGAGTGTCCGAGTAACTCGAGCCTGGATAGAGGGTAAATCCGGAAAGAGAAAAAGAAAAGAAAAAAAAAAGAAAAACAATATGGGCCCTTAATTCTAGCACTAAATCTAACGGTCTGGAAAAGTTCCCCACCGTGGAAGATATATTCACCTTTCCCACGCTGGCCTCTATCACTGTTCACAGAGTTGCATTTTCTGTTTTTTGTTGCTTTCTCTCGCTCTCCTTTCCCTCCTCTGCGTTCCTTTTGACTCAACGAGGGAACCGAACACTACTTTTTTTTATTTGTGATTGTGGCTTAGGTTCCTACCCTTCCAATCAAAACCCTAACCTAATCCTTTGATTCATTCTTTGTTCATTAACTCACGGGGTGCTACTGTTGCTGTTAGCTATTAAGTTGTCCGAGAATGTCGGAGAAATTTTCGGCAGCGCTTCGGATTGGAGATCTCAACGATTTCATCGCTCCATCGCAGGCATGTATTGTTTCCCTCAAGGGATTGAAAAAGAACGATAAACCAGAGGTATTTTCGTTTCCTTCTCTGTATTGGATTCAAATATCTTGCGAAGCAGTTGCCAAACCCTTGATGACTTGTAAATTCACTGTAGGTATCACTTGCTAACAAGCAGGTCAAGTCTGAACCTGTTAAAATTTCGCTCAAGGATTGTTTGGCATGCAGGCTAGTCTTTCTCTCTCTTTCTATTTATTTTTTTGCCTTGAACAGGTACCTTTCGGGGGCGAATTTACAATTCAGCGGATATTTTTTGCTGTTTTACTAGTTTCTGTGGTTAGCAAATGTGTAGTGATATTGGCAGAGTGAAAGTGGTACTCTGTGGTCAATGTTATAGGGATTCGGAGAAAAGAGAATACCCTCGAGTTCCTATGAATCATTGATTCAGGGGAATGTTGAAGAGAAATATACTTGTGGTGACCCAAAGCAAAGTTAGAATAGTTAACATTGATGGTCAGAAATAATAGTAAACGTAGAAAGTCAGAAACGATATTACTAATTTCTTCACTAATGCATTATGACTGAATCTAATGAGTTTCCCCTCTGTAAAAAGGGTGTAACAAATTTACTAGAAATGAAAAACTTGAAAATGAGTAACCTTTAGCAATTCTGTAATATTTACATGGTACACATCTGCCCAGCCTATATTATAACCTGAGCAGCTAACAAACTTTTCACTTGAAAAGAAAAATCGCTTTATTTAATTGACGAATTCAAATTTTCTAGGTTCTGTGGTCTTTTTATTTAGGGCTTGTTATCATGTCTTGGACTTAGGAATATCTAAGTGCTTAATTTCGTCTGCCTAAAGCTTTAGTGTCTAAGTGACCACATATATGATTCATTAAAAATTCTATATTTCCTGTGTTTCTTAAGTCTATGGTGTTGTTGATATGTCAAAATTCAAGCTTTATTTGGAATCATAATTTATCTGTCTGGTAATGCAGTGGATGCGTCACATCGGCAGAGACAGTTATGCTGGAGAAGCAAAGTTTGGATGAGTTTCTGAACAATATTAATTCAGGAAAGGCTGTGATTGTGTCTCTTTCTCCTCAGTCAAGGGCTTCTATTGCTGCTCATTTTGGCATTTCTCCAATTCAGGTGACACTTTAGATATTGCTTTACTCTTAATATTTTTTTGGGTTAAATAGGTTTGGGTTCGTTTAAAATGAAAAAGAAATTGTTCGGTCGTTGTAAGTATCTTTGATGGTTTTTATCCCTCCAAAATCTAGAACATTTAGTCAACAGACCTTCACAACTTTCTCGGGCTTAAAATCACACAGTACCTGCATGTTTGTTTGGAGAAGTGGGACTCTGGGTTACATTAAAATGGAGTGAAAATGATTAATGGTCTCCCTAGGATGAAAGAAAACATTGAAAATAAGTACAGTGAACAAAATTTACACATTTTTGTTTTCATTATTTGAGGAAATTTTGGAAAAATCAAATTAAGATGGAAAGTGAGCGTCCACATGAGCGAGGAAAACCTTAAAGTATATTTAACCTTGCTCTTAAAATGATTTTGGTAAGGTTCTGGTTTTAAACAAATTTGGGGAAAAATTCAACTTCTTGTGCTCCTGGCTGACAACCAAACTCTTGGTATTACAGGCTTTCAGAAAACTGACAAGATTTTTTAAGTCCTTGGGAGTGAAGGCAATTTTTGATACAAGCTGCAGTAGAGATTTGACCCTTGTCGAATCTTGTGTGGAGTTCGTCACAAGGTATAGACAGAATCAATTGGTTGATGATGAAAGGAGTAAATCAAGCCTACCTATGATTACATCAGCATGCCCAGGTATAGATTGTTGAGCTTATCAATATCATAGGGTATGCAAATTGTGTCTGTGAAGCAATAGACTTGGATGCTGGACATGAATTTGGGACATGAATGCCCAGCAAAACCAAAATTATAAGAACACAACAAAGTGATGCTTATTTAAAATTATATAATATTATGTTATCAATAAAAACATATGTAGGGAGTTATATGACATATTGATAGTAGAATTTGCGAATAAAATTTGAAAAAATGTTAGATGATTTTTGTATATTCAGACTTTTGAAGTGGGAATATAAGCTGGAATTTCAGGAGGTTCTGTTGACTATGGTTTGTGTTTCTCACTAACTTGGCCCCTTGTTTCTATTGCGATGCTTTATACCATTTCATTTTGTGTAAGAGATATTGGGTTGGGGACCAGATTTACTTTCAATGTGCATAAGAAGTTCTGGTTATTGATGTGAATATCTACGTGCAGGTTGGATATGCTATGCAGAAAAGCAACTTGGATCCTTTGTTCTTCCTTACATTTCATCAGTGAAGAGTCCACAGCAAACAGTTGGAGTTATCATAAAGAACTATGTTTGCCAAGAATTAGGACTCAGGTTGTTTATTCACTCTAAATTATAATTTGAGATGGAATGACATATTACCTCGAAGTTGAGGGATGTCACTTAATCTTTTTGATGATTATGATGCCTCAATCATTAGTGATATAATATAATTTGGCATGATTTCTTGATAGTTATATGCGCAGTAAAAGAATTCAATAATTGTTCTAGCAGGCCAGAAGAAGTTTACCATGTCACCGTAATGCCTTGTTATGATAAAAAGCTTGAAGCTGCTAGGGATGACTTTGTTTTCCAATCTGAGTCCCGTGTTGAAGGGCATGAGAATGAAATTAATATGATTTCAGAGGTAGATTCAGTATTGACTACTGGAGAAGTTTTGGAATTGATTCAGGTTATAATTTTGATTCATTCACACTTTTCTTGTCATTTTTTCCACTTTTAACTAATGCTATGTATACTAATGATTGTTTGGGGTTCAATCTTATAGTCAAAAGAAGTTGATTTGAGAAGCCTAGAAGAGTCTCCTCTGGACAAAATGTATGAAACTAACTTTTGCTTCCATTATTTAATTTCACGTGTTTGTCAAACAATGGTGTTCAGATGTAGTGCGGTGCTTGCAGGCTAACAAATATCAATGAAGAAGGATACCTTTATGGGGTCCGTGGAAGCTCTGGAGGTTATGCTGAAACAATTTTCCGATATGCTGCTAAAACACTTTTTGGAAGACAAATGGATGATTCTTTGACCTTTAGAAACATCAGGAATTCGGATTTTCAGGAAGTAACTCTGGAGGCAAGTTATAGTGAAGTTTATAATATTATTTTTATGCTTGTGAGGAATATTATCATTATCTATTTTATGCGAATATCTAGCTATAAAATGTTGAATATATATGCATTATAACTAATTGAACTATTAGTAATTTTCTTAGAGCTATTTCTTGATGACATAAATTTCCGAGGCATTTGATGTGTTATTTAAATTCTCTCATTAAGTCTTCAAAGTCATCATTCTTTCATGAACAAGTCCATTATTATTCCTTCAGCAGCAGTCTTTGCTTGCCGCCATCATTCTTTCATAATGTTGTGTCAATTTATGTTGCTTTGTTCCTTGAAAGAAAATTTTCATCAGCAAAATTATTCCTTTGGGATGAAATTGGTAATATGGACTTTTATACTTTGTTTGGTAGAGGGAAAAGAAAAAGAGGGAGAGGAAGTGGGCAAGTGAGAAAAGGCACGAAGGAAAATAGGTGGTTGGTTGAAGATAATAGAATGGAAACAAGAGAAAAATAATAATATTTTTTATTAATAATATATAGTAAATTATATATGTCACTGTATGTGGCATAAAACAAAATCGGTTATCCGTATACTTTTGTTGTGAGATGAAAGGATAACAAATTACGTTAGAAACATAACTGATTATCTGTAGCTTTTTCATCTAATCAATCTTCAGGTCTTCACAGTTATGTGAAGAAATAAAAGTGCGGAGGAAATAAAAAGGTGTACTATACACGCCTTTTATATCTTCATTCTTCTATTTTGATTGTTTCAAACGATGCACTTTTCTAAATTGCTGCATTTATTTGCTCATTGCTCCCCCATCTATACTCTTTTTGCGGTCCCAAACAGTGCTTTTGCAAGCAAGTATAGGACCTCTTCAAGGAACAAACCGACATAAATGACTACTTTTAGGGAAAAAGTTACGTATTAGTCGAATATTCTTTTGGGGTTTATTGTGCCTATGGCCATTGTTTCGTCAATAATTTAAATTCAAAATTAGGCTTTCTGATTTGGGATTGTTTCTTTTATATTTTGGATTACAAAATTTCTTGCTCAAAATAGGATTATTTGATTATGATGCTTTGCTGTGTCAATAAACCATATGTATAAACAGTTACCCACTTTCTGCAATAGTAGTAGATCTTGATATTTTTGTTTCCTTTAGAGAGTTTGCAATCCTATTAGAGTACCCTGCCAAACCAAGAGGGCTACTCTTGCTTACTGTTCTACTTTATATTGTCTGTGCAGGTTGAGGGAAAAACAGTGTTGAAATTTGCTCTGTGTTATGGTTTCCGGAACCTACAGAACATTGTACGAAAACTTAAAACTGGGAAATGTGATTATCATTTCCTAGAAATCATGGCATGCCCTTCAGGTACCATACTTTTCTCCTTTTATCAGAAATTTTATTATTTGTTAGTACTTTTTATGAATACTTTTTTTTTTTGAGGCCCATAAAATTGGTAAGTATTGAACTGAAAAAATGTTCATGAATCAGGTTGCTTAAATGGGGGAGGTCAAATTAAACCAGTTTCAGGGCAGTCTCCCAAAGAACTGAGTCAGTTGTTAGAATCAGTTTACATGGAAAATGTAAGTACTATTATCTCATACAAGCAAGTACTTTAAGGTGCACACTTTTCATTAAAAAAAACTTGACTCGCCACTTCATTGTTTGTCTGCATCTGCATTAGTGGGAGCATCAAAAGCCTAAACATATAGATTCTTGTAGGACAAAATTATGTATCCGTATTGGTGATCTCTGCTCTACCATATTTGCTTCTTGCCCTTTTTTGGCACTTTGCCATTAGGTTTTTATCTTCCTTTTTTTGTTTGCAGCTTTTCTGTGAGTAGCCTTTGTTGAGTTTGTTGTTTTGTTTACTTTTCTGCAATCAGAATTTTACTTCGGGATTCATTATTTTTCTTTATACAATAGGTTTTGGCAGCATCACCATTTGACAATCCCATTATTAAAGGCTTATATGACAAGTGGCTTGAGCAGCCAGGTTCAGTGAAAGCTAGGAGATACATGCATACCCAATATCATCCTGTTGAAAAAAGCATTACTTCTCAGTTGCATAATTGGTGAGGCGTTGAAATTGAACTTTTTCGTATTGTTTCCTCTCGAGCTCCTTGTGAATATTTTTGCATACTGGAGTCGTCCAATTTTGGTAGTGAACAGATTTTTTAATGTATATAGACCCTTTTGATCTGCTCCCATTTAGATAGAAAAAAATTACACATCAGCTTTGTTATTAGGGTCTACTAGGTTCTCAATAAATTATTCCTTCATTACACGTGTTAGTGCGCGTGATTGATGAGAGGACGTGTGACAGTGCCTGTTGTTGTAGCACAAATTGTACGCCTTAAATTCGAATGAAGCAATATTTGTTTTTTAGGATTTCCTATTTTGTGGTAAAGCTACACGTGATGTAACCAATTCTTCAAATTTCTTTATTCTACAAATATCTTGCCACACTAATACTATTACATCCTATATTATTATTATTATTATTATTATTATTATAAAAATAAATAAGATCTCCCATGATGTAAAAAGCCGTACGTGACCATCTAAGTGCAAGTTACAATTGCTTTATATTTATTCTATTCTGATTTGAATAAAGTTGCCTCTTGTATTTATTTTTTCAGAACAGTGGTCCTTTAATAAAATAGTTTCTTATCATGATTTTTAAAATGTTGTAGTAAATTACTTAAAAAACTGTTTTCTTCATCTTTTCAACTTAGAGTTGTGTTTTTTCAAAAGCAGAGATATACAGGAGAAATCACTATAAATACCTCTCTTCTAGTAAATAAATACATATAATTTTGCCTTAATTAAAACTTTTACTATAGGAGATTTTACAATTTTTACAACATTCAAATATATTAAATTTGAATTGATCTTATTTCAAATTATTTTAATGTTCACATATTTTGCATGAATAAGACTACTCATATTTAGTGAATTTTAATTTTAATGTTTAGATAAAATATTTTAGTTATTGTTAATTTAAAGAATTATTTAAATATTAAAATTGTTATAAATTAGAAAAAATGTCAATATTGATAATTATTTATAATTGATTTTGATTAATGTTATTCTTTGGTCAAAATTTTACGTTTTTTTTGTTTTTTTTTTTTAATTTTGCATTTTGTAATTTTTTTTTCTATTCATGTTAAACAATTTTATTTTTATGAAATATTAGATTGAGATTGACTTAAGTAAGTTGACCTAAATCCAAGTTAAATTGAGTTAGTATGGGCTGAACCGAGTAACCTTTGAGTTAGTATAGGCTGAACCGAGTAACCTATATCCTAATTATACGGAATTAGTTCGAATTCAAGTTGAGTTGATTTAGTATGGATTTAAGTCAATTTAGTTAGTATAATTTGAGTTTATCTGAGTCTAAATTGAATTTAGACAACTTAGATCCAGGTAAAGCAAAATCAATTTAGGCATGAGTTTATTCGAATTAGTACAATCCATAATAAAGGTGGAAATGTCTAAGTTAGGGCCAATCCATTTTTAATCAAATTGGATTAAGTCCAAGTTCATTTTAACACTAAGTAAGATTTAGCCTAATTAAGATATGATCAAGCCAGGATAGAGACAAGTCTATCTAGACTCTATCTCAACTTGATCATCGTTCCAAAAACTATTCTCTAGATAATTTCAAATTAAAAGAAGGTATACAAATACATAACACTTTCTTTTGGATCTTCCTTGCAAGAGAATGATTTAAAAATAAATAATATCTTAACAAATAGAACTATCGTCACGGATTAAAAGTATTATCGTAAGGAATGGGAATCAAGTGCAGGTTGTTTTTCCTTCCAACCACAGCTCCGAATGCTTCATCCATGTCAATCTCCTCTGGTTTCATTCCTGGTGGGAGTTCCCAGTCGAAGTGATACAGTATTTTAGCTAGAGCAAACTCAACACTGGCTATACCGAATGAGAGTCCCGGACACATTCTCCTTCCTGCCCCAAAAGGGATAAACTCAAAGTCTGTTCCTTTGAAATCGATACATGTATCAAGGAACCTTTCTGGTACAAAGCTTTCCGCATCATGCCAGTGCTCAGCATCTCTTCCTATTGCCCATGCGTTCACTATCACTTTCGTCTTAATGGGTATATCATAACCAGCAATCCTGCATGATTCTATGCACTCTCTCGGAAGCAACAAAGGAAGAGGTGGGTGTAACCTCAAGGTTTCTCTTATCACTGCCTTCAAATACCTAAGTTCGCCCAGGTTGTTCTCATCTATTGTTTCCTTAAAACTAAACTTTTTTCTAATTTCATCTTGTGCCTTCTCCCTTACTCTTGGGTTTCTCATCATTTCTGACATAGCCCACTCTAGTACTTTTGTTGAAGTATCCGTCCCGGCAGAAAATATGTCCTGCATAAAGTTGAATATAGTTTCACATATATTTCAATGCCATGACAAGGACAAAAACATAACATTGATATTTTAACATACTTGTATTAATCATGAGTATGAATTTAAACCAATTTACAATCTGATGAAAATGATATGGCAGAAATACTTACCCAAATCACAGCTTTGATATTGTTGTTCGTAATTGGGGTCTCAAGGTTGCCTCTATGTTGGAATCTTAAAAGAACTTCAACTAGATTTTCATTCTTTTCTTCTCCCGTGCCTTCTTTAGCTTGATTTTCCTTCATGATCTTCTCTAAGATCTTGTCACTTTTGTTATGCATCTTATCCAATTTGGCTTTCAACCCGGTTATGTGATGTATAGGTTTGAGAGAAGGAAACGCATCCGCAAGGTCAAAGCCGTCTGCAACTTCTATTGCTTCCTTTACAGTCAACAAAAATTCTTCATGATCTTCGGTTATTTTACCAAATGTTGCTCTAGAAACAAAGGTACTTATGGAAGAGCCAAATCTACTAGAAATATCAACTGGTTCACCTGCAGATGACTGAATTGTTTCTATGAGTTTGGCCACCTCTTCTTCTCTAATATGGAAGAATGACTGAACCTTCTTTGCACTCAAAAGCTCCAATGTACATAATTTCCTCATCTGTCTCCAGTAATCACCATATGGAGCAAAAGCTATGTCTGCCGATCCATAGCCCATAATATCAGAAGCAAGAAATTTCGGCCTCTGTGCAAAAGCAAGATCATGTGTTTTCATTATTTTCTTGGCTGTGTTGGGGGATGATACAATCACTGCAGAAATCTCACCTAGTTGTAGGTGCATCAAGGGTCCATATTTTTGTGCTAGTTTTCCCAGAGCACGATGAGGAAGTGTACCTGCTACTGCTAGTTGATGCAGGTTCCCTATGATAGGTAGCTTCCATGGCCCTGGTGGCATTTTTCTGAGACCCTTTTGCTTATAGTTCTTTGCAAGCAAAAGCAATGAGAGTGAGAAGAAGATGATGATTGCCAAGGAAGATTGGACTTCCATGGTGTGAAAAATAGATCTAACTGTTTGGGAACTTTGGTAGGTCTCTCTGATGAGTTTTCTTTGTTTATAATATCCTATATACACAACTCAACTGACCGTCATTAATGACATGATCAGACTGAAAAATGAGTCTACAAATTGTTCGGATAAGTCTATTAATTGTACGGACACGATCATAAGGTATTGTATGTTTTGAGTCGCGAAGTTCTGTCTCGGTTTTGTGTTTAAGAAACACTTTAGAGGATGAAAAGAAAAAAAGTATTTAAATTGCGTTTATCCTCAATTTTTAAGTGGTGTGAGACTTATTAAATGTACCGAAATATTAATCAAAACTAAATCAATTTTCTTGTGCAAGGAATCGATCCATTCAAGGAGGAACTTAACTAAGAAGACAATTTCCTTTATCAATCCAACATGGTTTAATACATAGTTGTATTGGTTTGCGTGTTCATATACATCCATCCATACATAAGACAACATATGGTTTTGTCAATTACTCAACCTCGCCGCTGATGGTAGTAAGTAGATCCTCACCGGGCGGCAAGAACACATGAAAACACAAAAAACCTACTTATATGTTTGAATTGTGAAGTGTTTCCTATGTTATTGATTAGTTTACTTGTCCAACTTGTCAATTAAGCTGATGTATGTCAAAATGACGAAAATATTCAATATTAACATCTGATAAAATTAATGACTTGTGTACATTATTAGAATCATAAAACGAACATATTACACATATAATAGTAAGAGTAAAAAAACTGTAAATATAATTTTTCTTTTTGTGTTATATCATCTCGTTCTAGAATTATCTTTTTCATCTTCTGTCGACAATGATACAAATATATTGTAGAATGACTTTTTTTTTCTAAAAATATTCCTGACCACTCTAGAAAAGGACAGTAGAATGAACACGAGAAAGGACGAAATTACTTTCTGTCGAATGACAATTAGAATGATTCGTATGTGAACAGAACAGATGCATTCACCAAAGATTACCCTTGCCACAGACTTTTTAGTCAGTTGTAGATAATTAATTATGTTTGATATTTAAATGACAGAAAGAGTCGTAGACTTGTAAATAGTGTTTAGTTCATAGAAAAGATGAGGGAATGGAAGACCCATAAATAAGTTTAATTAAGATTGAGAAAAGTGGACGGAATTTAATTAAGAAAAAGATGAAGTAATTATTTTCTTGTTTGATTCACAAAGAAAAGAAAAAGTTGTAAAATGGATTTCCTGGTCAGTGTTTGCTGCGTATATATTTTGTTTCGCATACTTTTGTTGGGAAAGTCTTTGGCATACTTGATATAACGTATTCTTCAAATATCTATATTCGCATAAACGTATTTTACCAAATTTGACCGAAAAAGATACTTTTATTATATTAACAAGAATCCTTTACCTCTAAGGAGTGATACTTGGAATTTTAAACTTGTTTCTGCCTTCAGTTTAGAATTCCTTAAGCAGAACCTGATTTGTGGGCTATATTTAAGAAATGATAAGAAATCCAAGTACAAAAGACAACTTAGCTATTTCAAGGATTTAGACTGACATTTTGAATTTCCAACCATTAGAAATAGGAAAATGATATAGCGATTGGTCAAGTAAAAAGTAATTTTTAATTCAGGCTTCGTATCAAAACCAATTGGTCAAACAAACCCATGATATTTTAAGTGCCAACCCAATTAATATGATTTGCACATCATTAATGTGTAGTCATATTTGAATATTTTGTAGTTAACAAATTCACTTGCTATTCTTTATTATGTATTTAAGTCAAAAAGTTATTTTTTACTCTGCAAAACATGTAAATGAATTCTGGAACATATTTGCAAAGCATTGTCTAAAGAAGTGCTAACCCACTGCATGTGATTTGCACCTCATCATCCTAACATGGAAGTTTGATTGGTCAATTGTGCAACCCGCAACAATCTCTCCGTGAACAATTGCCTATCAGGAATCTATTAGTCAAGACACAACTCTTTTTACTTAAGAATGTAACAGTCCAAGTACTATGATTTGATTATGACTCGGGCCACTTGGTCTCCGCTATGGTATAATTGATGCCACATGTAACAAAATGAAATAGGTTTTCAAAGAAAAAAGGATTCAACACTTTTTCCACAAGTTTAAGAAGACAATAGCTTAAAGAAGAAGAGGAGGTCACTTGAAACTAGGAAACTTTCCACAAATCCGCTTTTGTTCGAACACTTGTTGGTTTCGAATCATTCCCTTACCCCAATGTGTACTTTAATTCAAAATTAAATAAAATAAAAAATACTATTACGTCACCTTGTAAGATAAATTGTAAAGTTTTGTGTGTGACTTTATCATCATTCTTAGAAATATCCAGAAAACAGACATAATGAAGAGAGTTTTATAGCAGAAAAGCTCAAGGGTATATGGAAGGAGAATGCCATAATAGGTGCTACAGAGTTTCAACAACAGCATTTATGAAAGTTGATTTGGAGGTACTGTCATAATAGGTGATACAGAATCTTCCCACTAAATCATAATGTTTATAATTATTTCGTTTACTTCGTGACACCAATTTATTACGTACGCAACAGGTAATCAGCACCGTTTCCCTTATTTATTTTGCTTATTGAGAAGATCGGGGAAATAGGGAAGTTAAGAGAGTATAGAATCAAAACACAAAGTTTCAGACATTCAAATTTTTCATTCATGCCATGGAATTCCAACCTTCTTTGATGATGGTTATTGCCTTACTCCTCTCGTTACTATTTTGGCTTGCAAGAATTTACAAGCAGAAAATCAAAGCAGAGAAGCTTCCCCCAGGTCCATGGAAGCTTCCTCTTATAGGGAACCTTCATCAACTGGCAGTGGCAGGAACACTTCCACACCATACCCTTCAGAATCTATCAAACAAATATGGACCTTTGATGCACCTTCAACTGGGTCAAATTTCTGCGGTGGTTGTGTCATCCCCTGACATGGCAAAGGAGATAATGAAGACAAAATGATCTTAATTTTGCGCAGAGACCAGAACTACTTGCTCCTAAAATCCTGGCCTATGGTTCAGCCGATATTGCCTTTTCTCCATACGGTGATTACTGGAGGCATATGAGGAAAATATGCACACTGGAGCTTCTTAGTGCCAAAAGGGTTCAGTCTTTCTCCTTCATTCGTGAAGATGAGGTGAATAAACTCATAGAATCCATTCAAGCGTGTGCATGCACAGGTTCACCAGTCAATGTTTCTAAAAGCGTTTCATCTTCGGTGAGTACCATTGTGACGAGAGCAGCCTTTGGTAAAAAATCTGAGCACCAAGAGCGACTTTTGTGTTTGCTGAAGGAAGGAGTGGAACTCGCAGGAGGGTTTGATGTTGCTGATTAGTTCCCTTCAATGAAACCTCTCCATCTTATAACTGGGATGAAAGCCAGGTTAGAGAAAATGCATGAAGAGGTGGACAAGATTCTGGACAACATTATCAGCGAGCATAGATCAAAGCATCAAAAGGGAGAAGCAGAAGAGAATCTGGTTGATGTTCTTTTGCGTATACAACAAAGTGCCACCCTCGACACCCCTGTAACAATGGACAACATCAAAGCCATCATATGGGGTGTAAGTTAACCTCTTCCAAAACAAGTTTTTAACTTAACAATTTCCAAGTTATTTGATTCATAATTTCACTATGATGGTATTTAAAAATATTACAACCTTAATCTTGTTCACATAAACTCTTGTGTGAAAAAACTTGTGTTGTTCTATTGATAAATAATACAGTCTTTATACTCACATAGAAACGACTTCAAACATGTACGTGCAGGACATATTCGGGGCTGGGAGTGATACCTCAGGTGTTGTTCTGGAGTGGAGTATGTCAGAATTGTTGAGAAACCCAAGAGTGATGAAAAAGGCACAGAGTGAAATAAGAGAAGCTTTGAAGGGGAAGAAAAGAGTTAGTGAGAGTGAGGTGCAGGAAGTGAGTTACTTAAAGTGGGTGATCAAAGAAACACTGAGGTTACATCCATCTGCTCCCTTGTTGCTTCCAAGAGAATGCAGGGAAGCATGCATGATAGGTGGGTATGAAATAGCTGTGAAGACGAAAGTAATTGTGAATGCATGGGCCATTGGAAGAGATCCAAAGCACTGGTATGATGCAGAGAAGTTTATACCAGAGAGGTTTGATGGCACTGATTTTGATTTTAAAGGGAATAACTTTGAATACATTCCTTTTGGAGGTGGAAGAAGAATGTGTCCAGGCATTTTACTTGGCTTGGCTAATATTCAGCTTCCTCTGGCTGCATTACTCTATCACTTTGATTGGGAAATCCCCAATGGAATAAAACCAGAGAAGCTTGATATGGCTGAAAGCTTTGGAGCTTCAGTGGGAAGAAAAAACAACCTGTATTTGCTACCGACTCCATTTCAATATTCCCTTCATCACCATCTCATCGTCGATACACCCTCTTGATTCTACTTACTGTTTCTTCAATGTAGAAAGTGGTTACCTAACAGGTTTCAACCACATTTTTTTTTTCTTCATTGGATCTTGCTTCAACGACTTAATCATTTTATATTTTATAATTTTATAATTTCAAATTTTATAATTTTATAAGTTTAATTAATAATAAAAATATTTTTTTGTCAAACAAAAATAAATTTGAGAAGATTTCATGATTATAGTATCTTGTAATAAAATATTATGTAAAAATATTTAAAATAAGATGATAGGTAGCATAAGTGTTACATCACACAATTAAGAAAAGGATTAACACAATTAAGAAAATGATTTACTGTTTGGACTTAATTGAAAAATTATAAAATTTTGATGACTCAATATATTACAAAATTTTAATAAAGACTTCAAATTTAACGTAAACTCAAAATTGAATTAAACCTAAAATTAAAATCATATTATATGTTAACGAGATCGTGTACACATTTATTCTCGATAAATGATTTTAAGATTATAGTTAAATATGTTTTTTATCTCTCATTTTTGGAAGAATATTAGAATTAGTTCTTTTTTCAAAACTTTGAATCAATCTAGTCTTCCATCTTTAGAAATGAGTGGATTTAATTCTATTAATCCATTTTTTTAAGTTGATTTGACGTTTCAAACACATTATATGATCACATTTGAGTTGTTTATTTCATTTGACATATTTGTGTTTGAATGATAGATAAGAAATGTATTTTAAAGTTGGGAGACTAAATTATGCCAAAATTTTGAAAAAAAACATATTTAATTATTGAGATTATAATAATTTGTTTTGGATGAAATCAATTTGTTTGAAACGTGTTGTTTGGAAAAAGCAAGAAGCTGAAAGAGAAATAAATAAATAAAAATTTAAAAAATAATGAGGTAAGATATTTAAGAACACAAAAAGAGAAGTGGTTTATAACTTATACTTTATCCATTAAAGTTAACTTGTACTTATAACTTTGTAACTTATTTTAGGTGTGTTTGGTCCAGTTTTGGAGAATCGATTCTAGTTGAATCAATTTTCACGCAAAAATAAGAATTAGTTGTTTTTCATTTAATGTGAAATCCTTACTTTTTAATTGATTTTAGAAATCAAATACATATCAATTCTGCGTTAGAAAATCAATTTTACATTAATTTGACACAGAACCAAGCACGCACTCTATCCATTTTCGATTTGTGTGTTGGTTCTATAAAACAAAGGACAAAAAAATCATTATTTTTCCAAATGTTATATACATAATTGATTATGTATAATCAAATATAGTCTATAATTTTTTATAATATAATAAATAATTGAACTGATAAATAAAATAAAATATTTTTATTGTTATATTTTGTAAATTAATTCACTTTTTTTTTTATTTTATCTATTAATAATTTTAATATTTTTAATTTTAGTTGAAATTTTATTTTAACTCTAATTTATATTTTTAAATTTTTTTTTACATCAAATTAGTTTTAAAAGTCTATTTTACAAATTATTTTCTAAATCTATTAATATACAAAAAAATATTTTATCAAATCATTTCCCATTTGTCTTTCTTTACATCAAATAAGTAAGTTTTTCTTTATTTCTTTTCCTTCATACTCTCATTCCTATCTAAACCAACCATAAAACTACATAATTAGTAGAATATGTCCAGCATATTTGTTGGGTATTGGACTCCCTTCCTATGTAGAGAAAATGCCCAAAATTTGAGAAGCTCATGTCTGACTTAACGTAGTGGAGAGGGGCTATAAAATAAGTAGAGAGGCAGAACAATAAAGTCAGAACATACCGAAAGTCTTAACACATAAAGGTTGACACTAATTTGTGCTATGAATAGATTCTTAAGTTAGGAAAAATTATATCCACTGCATTATCTAGTATATTGTTTGTGTTGTTGTTTTCCCCATCAATATTCAATATAATTTGACACTTTCACATATATTTCAATGTATAACAAGGAAAAAGATGAAATTGACTCATAACATAACATAAACTATTTTGAACATGTGATTCATACTCAACAAGATTATATCTTTTTCTGAGAAAACTATTCAAAGCCAACCGATGACTTCCCTCGTTTAATTGTCTGACTCCTACCGACTAGAATTGTCCATTTCTGATATGCTTAGCTCACAAATCCACACCGATAAAGATGTTAGCAATTCAGAAACTTAAATAAATTTGTGAACAGTAAACAAGGATGAATAAGTCAATTATCCACCTGAGTAGAGAATATGTCATTGCCTTGAGTATACCCTTATAGAAATCTAAAAAAAAAAATGAAGATCGTAGAAGAGTTTCAACATCTGCATTTTTGTATGAAATCAAAGTTGATTTGAAGGTACTGTCATGATAGGTGATACAAAATCTTCCCACTAAATCACAAAGGTTATAAAATTATTTCGTTTACTTCGTGACAATTTTACAATTGTTTATTACGCACGCAACAGATCATCAATACGTTTCCCTTATTTATTTTGCTATTATAGAAAAAAAATCACAGAAATAGAGAAGAATAGAGAAGCTAGGAGAGTGTAGAATCAAAACACAAGTTTCAGACTTTCAACTTTTTCATTCATGCCATGGAATTCCAACCTTCTTTGATGATGGTTATTGCCTCATTCCTCTTGTTACTATTTTGGCTTGCAAGAATTTACAAGCAGAAAATCAAAGCAGAAAAGCTTCCCCCAGGTCCATGGAAGCTTCCTCTAATAGGGAACCTTCATCAACTGGCAGTGGCAGGAACACTTCCACACCATACCCTTCAGAATCTATCAAACAAATATGGACCTTTGATGCAGATTCAACTGGGTCAAATTTCTGCTGTGATCGTGTCATCCCCTGACATGGCAAAGGAGATAATGAAGACAAATGATCTTAATTTTGTGCAGAGACCAGCACTACTTGCTCCTAAAATCCTGGCCTATGGTTCAGCCGATATTGCCTTTTCTCCATACGGTGATTACTGGAGGCATATGAGGAAAATATGCACACTGGAGCTTCTTAGTGCCAAAAGGGTTCAGTCTTTCTCCTTCATTCGCGAAGACGAGGTGAATAAACTCATAGAATCCATTGGAGCGTGTGCATGCAGAGGTTCACAAGTCAATGTTTCTAAAAGCGTTTCATCTTTGGTGAGTAGCATTGTGATGAGAACAGCGTTTGGTAAAAAATGTGAGTACGAAGAGCGACTTTTGTGTTTGCTGAAGGAAGGAGCGGAACTGGCAGGAGGGTTTGATGTTGCTGATTTGTTCCCTTCAATGAAACCTCTCCATCTTATAACTGGGCTGAAAGCTAAGTTGGAGAAAATGCATGAAGAGCTGGACAAGATTCTGGACAACATTATCAGCGAGCATAGATCAAAACATCGAGAAGGAGATGCAGAAGAGAATCTGGTTGATGTTCTTTTGCGTATACAACAAAGTGCCACCCTCGACATCCCTGTAACAATGGACAACATCAAAGCCATCATATGGGCCGTAAGTAAACTTCTTCTATAACAAGTTTTTAAATTAACGGTTTCTATTTATTTGATTCATAATTTTACTATGATAGTATTTAAAACTATGTTTTATTAGTCATTTTGTTTTAATTTTGGTCCAAAACTTTTAGGTTATTTTTGTTTCTGTTTCAATTATTTACACATATTTTCTGTAAAATTGTCTCAAGAGTTATTATTCTCTTTTTTCTTTTTTTCTCCCATCATCAACAATTATTTTTTCTTCTTTTTTCCATTAATTTCACTTTGCTCTTAATAAATATAAATTTATTTTGTACATTAAATTAATATTATTACAATATTATCACATAATAATGCAATATCATTTATAGTAAAAATGATGCGTACACATCAAATCTCAAATCTTAATATTGTTGGGACGATCTCAAAATTAATAAATAATCAAACACGAAAACAAAATCTAGATCAAATCTTTCCTAAATAAATAATATGCAAATAATAAAATGCATAAAACAAATAAGGGAGGAACCAGCACACACCAAAACTTTTAACGTGGATAAACCTCAATATGGAAGAAAAACCCACTGGACCTTGTCCACTAAAAACTTCCACTAATAAAATTAATGAGTACACCACAAGTTCTCTTAGAAATTCGAGGATCAACAGAGCACTATTCTCTTCACCAACAAGGTGGATAACAAACCTAAATGGGTACTTTAAATAAACAATAGAAATAACCTAGAGAGAACATCAATATATGAGATGAGGAATAAAACCTTCTCTTCAAGGTAACTTCTTCTCTTCTTTCTTCTTCAATCTCTCTGATGGCTTCTCACTAAAGACACTTACAACTTCTCTCTCCATCTCACTCTATTTTTCTCTCTTGACAAACCTGATGTAAGGGTTGTATATTTAAATTGCAGAATGGGTTGGGAGCCCATAAAAGACTTATTTTATTTTTCTTAAATAAATCAGTGTGGATCCAATGAATTGGTGACCCACCTGACACATAATATAATATCATAACCAATTTAATAGAGGAATATTACACCTAAAAAATATTTGAGGACTAAAGGGAACGTTTTACCTTTGAGTCAACCCCAATGTCAAGCCTATTGGCATAACAAGTGATCTTGTTAGGGACACGTGAAAGGATAATATTACAGTATTAGTATACATATCACATGTTAATGTCAAATTTCATTATCATATACTAAGTAAAAGAAATATATAAGGACTGAATCGAGTATAAACAACATTAACACGAGGATCTAATATTGACATGTGAGACTGTGACATGACATGTCACGAACCTTAAATGTGAATAAATCTCTTTTGAAAAAATAATTAAAAAGTTAAGGAAAAATAGAAAAAAGAAACTACAAAATGGGACTTGACAATTATTTAAAAGCTATCGATACGGATACAATATTAATGAATATGACACAATTATTTTCAAAGATCAAACATAATGGAACAAAATCGAAAATGAGGACTTACTTTTAAAATATTACAGTCTTAATCTAGAACCATATTTGTGCAGGACATATTCGGAGCTGGGACTGATACCTCATCTGTTGTATTGGAGTGGAGTATGTCAGAGTTGTTGAAAAACCCAAGAGTGATGAAAAAAGCACAGACCGAAATAAGAGAAGCTTTGAATGGAAAGAAGAGAGTTAGTGAGAGTGAGGTGCAGGAAGTGAGGTACTTGAAGTGGGTGATCAAAGAAACACTGAGATTACATCCACCTGGTCCGTTGCTGCCAAGAGAATGTAGGGAAGCATGCATGATAGGTGGATATGAAATAGCTGTGAAGACGAAAGTAATTGTGAATGCATGGGCCATTGGAAGAGATCCAAAGCACTGGTATGATGCAGAGAAGTTTATACCAGAGAGGTTTGATGGCACTGATTTTGATTTTAAAGGGAATAACTTTGAATACATTCCTTTTGGAGGTGGAAGAAGAATGTGTCCAGGCATTTTACTTGGATTGGCTAATGTTCAACTTCCTCTGGCTGCATTGCTCTATCACTTTGATTGGGAAATCCCCAATGGAATAAAACCAGAAGCTTGATATGACTGAAAGCTTTGGAGCTTCAGTGGGAAGAAAAAACAACTTGTATTTGCTACCCACTCCATATCAATATTCCCTTCATCACCATCTCATTGTCGATTCACCCTCTTGATTCTACTTACTGTTTCTTCAATGCAGAAAGTGGTTACCTAATACACTCCAACCACATCTTTTATGAAAAACATATTTGCTTCAACAACTCGATAGTTGCTGTGTTAATTGTGTACTATATATCCACATTCATGACCTCTTCATTCACTAAGTATCGAATAAATTTAGACCCTTTATTATTGCCACATTTACTTTTGATATTTCTCTGAACACTCACCTTACACCTATTTTTCTTAATAATATGTATATTTTGAATTATACATGTGGTTCATACTCAACAAGATTATACGTTTTTCTGAGAAAACTAAATATTCAAAGACAATTGATGACTTCCCTCATTTAGTTCTCTTTCTCCTGCCGACAGAATTGTCCATTTCTGATAAGTTAAAGTCCGAAATGTTACCACAAATCCACAATGACAAAGATGTTAGCAATTCAGAAATTTAAAGAAATTTCTGGGCAGTAGTAAACAAGGATGCATAGGAGGATCAAATCACTAAAAATAATGTGAATTAAGAGGATCAAATTTCGATACTTTTCCAATAGCTCCACTAGAAAATACCCCCCAACATGAAATTGAATTCCACAAACTTACAAAGAAAATGAAGAAAAACATGGAGTAGAAAAGAGGGTCATGTGGCGATAACATGATCAAGGGAAAAGTTATACATAGTTGGTATCAGACAGAGGTTGTTTTTTCTTCCCACTGTAGCTCCAAACGCTTCTGTCATGTCTAAGTCCTGTGTTTTCATCTCATTGGGTAGTTTCCAATCAAAGTGATAGAGCAATGCAGCAAGAGGAAGCTCAACATTAGCTAGGCCAAGTAAAATGCCAGGACAAATTCTCCTCCCAGCCCCAAAAGGAATGTACTCAAAATTATTCCCTTTAAAATCAAAACCAGTGCCATCAAACCTCTCTGGTATAAACTTCTCTGCATCATACCAATGCTTTGGATCTCTTCCAAGTGCCCATGCATTTACTATCACTTTAGTCTTCATAGGTATTGCATATCCACCTATATTGCATGGATCCCTGCACTCTCTTGGGAGCAACAGAGGAACAGGAGGATGTAACCTTAAGGTTTCTTTAATCACCAACTTCAAGTAGTTTAGTTCATTTACATCACTCTCACCGATTCTTTTCTTTCCCCTTAAAGCTTCTCTTATTTCAACCTGTGCCTTTTTCATCACTCTTGGATTCTTCATCAGCTCTGACATAGCCCACTCCAGTACTGTTGCTGAAGTATCAGTCCCTGCCCCAAATATGTCCTGCACAATGTTACAATCACTATTATTATATATCAGTTTGATTCATTACAGAAATCATATAATATAATATATCACAGTTCATGCTCATGTGCTGACCCATATAACGGCTTTGATGTTGTTTATTGTGACTGGAACCTCCAGGGTGGCACTTTGTTGCACGCGCAAAAGAACATCAACCAGATTCTCTTCTTCTGCATCTCCGATGCTATGCTTTGACTGATGTTCGTTGATGATGTTTTCTAAAATCTTGTCGAGCTCTTTGTGCATGTCTTCCAGCTTAGCTTTCATCCCAGTTATGAAATGAAGAGCTTTAAACGAAGGGAACAAATCAGCAAGGTCAAACCCTCCCGTGAGTTCCGCTCCTTTCTTGAGCAAACACAAAAGCTCATCCTCCTTCTCAGATTTTTTACCAAAGGCTGTCCTTGAAACAAGGGTGCTGAGAAAAGAGAAAACACTCTCAGAAACATTAACTTGAGAAGCTGAAGATGCAGACGATTGAATGGATTGTATGAGGTTGGCCACCTCTTGTTCTCGAAGGAAGGAGAAAGAGTGAACCCTTTTGGCACTGAGAAGCTCTAGTGTGCATATTTTCCTCATCTGTCTCCAGTACTCACCGTATGGAGCAAAGGCAATATCGGTGGAACCATAGGCAAGGATTTTAGGACAAAGTAGTTGTGGCCTCTGCACAAAATTAAGATCATGTGTCTTCATTATCTCCTTTGCCATGTCAGGGGATGACACGATCACAGCAGAAATTTGACCCAGTTGAAGGTGCATCAAAGGTCCATATTTGTTTGATAGATTTTGAAGGGTATGGTGTGGAAGTGTGTCTGCGCTTGCCAGTTGGTGAAGGTTGCCTATTACAGGCAACTTCCATGGACCTGGGGGAAGCTTATGAACCACACTCTTCACTGTGATTTTGTTCTTGTAAACCCTTGCAAACCAGAGCAGCAACAACAGGAATGGGAAGATAACCATTGCGTGAATGAAAGACTTGACTTTGAAACTGATGTCTCTCTTTCTGTATTCTCAAGAAAAGATAAAAATGATTGATGAACTCTCCACAAATTAAGGAAACAGGTTGTGATGCAATAAACTAAATAATTATAGAATAATGAGATGCTTTTGAATTTTCTAAGTTACATGACTATAGGAGACTGGTACTAGTGGGTTGGAGGAATAATGATTGTTATTACAAGAGTGGAAATTTAGAACTCTTTGAAATGTATAACAACCACAATTATTATGACATAAATTGTAATTTCTTAATAAATTAAGTGATAAATGACAACCATTAAGAATTAATAAATTACCTACAAATATTGATATAAAAATTATAAATAATAATGAGAAGATATCTGTAAAATAAGATGAAAAACAACATTAATAAATAATGTATACAATCATTAGAATTAATCGATCTATCACAATTTTATTTTTAAAAAGACATCTCAAATAAATTTTAATAAACACATATTTAAATTATCTTTTATTTCAATTTTATACTAAGGTAGAATTATTAGACAACAGTAACTTAATAAATATGACAAAAATATGATAATATTACTTATTTATGAGATAAATAGACAGTTTAGTATAATAAATATACATATATTTCGTTTTTAGTAATGAAAAAAATATTATAATCTTAACTCAAAAATTTTATTTTGTTAATTTTATTTAAAATTGATTGATAATTGAAGTAATTAAACACAAATTTAGTCTTTAATAATTATATGTATTGATCAAAGAAGAAGTTAATATTAAAAATAATTAAGTTTAAAACTTTTTATTTTTTCTGTGTAAAAGTAAAATTCTTAATACTTTTTCAAAATTTTAATTGCATATTTAAAGTAAATTTTATCTTTAGCAAATAAATATGATAATCATAAAAATTGAAATAATACCAAATTGTATTAACATTAACAAAATTTATCATGTAATAATAAATTATCGATATAATTTAGAATCCAAGTATATTTGAGATGTCTAGTGTCTGACATAACGTTGTTTAAAATATTAATAAGATTTAAACAACAAAACTAAAACTATTATAATAAAAGTATAATTTTTTATTATACTAAAATAAAATATATATTTACGCTATCTATTATGTGTATCAACTCCACACTAACTTAGAAACTAGGCGGATAAAATTTGAAAGACGCGACGCACCACACACTTGGCACTTGGAAGATAAGGTATCGAATAAAAATACGAGTGAGCTTGGATAAGATAGTGCGAGACTTAGTTGAGTTTGGTAAGACAGTGTGAGAAGATGATGAACACTGTGAAGTTGAGACCAGAGCTTCACGTTCCAATTTCTTCTTCAAACCCTCCACTGTGTGTCAAACCCATCAAATTTCTGGTACTATCGTCGCACGGCAAAACCTTAAAGCATCCACCTTCGAAATTCGCACTGAGTCTGAGAGAAAACAGAGGAAGCGAAGAGCATAGTCGGAGGGTGGTTGTACTGAAAGATGAGAAGGGTATTTCGAATTCCAGTGTTGTGATAATGGGAGCGGTGTGCGTGGGGATTTTGGCGGTGATTCTGACGGAGGAGAAGGCCTTGGCATTGGGCCCTGAAGGCCCACTGGTGGAAGAGTTTTGGGACAACGTAAGGAGATATGGGCTCTACGCTCTCACCGTCAGCACAGGTGCTCTTTACACCATCTTCCGCCCCATACTCGACCTTCTCAGGAATCCCGTTTCCGCCATTTTCATTCTTGCTCTTTTCGGGGGTTCCCTCTACCTTATGTCGCAAGTCCTCTCTGCTATGGTTGGTGTCTCTGAATTTTCTTACGATTATGGATACTAAGACCTCCCATTGTATCATCATCATTATCCTTATATTATAACATCATGCGTTTTAAATGTCTAGATTTTGTTATTTAGTTTTTGTTTCAACCGATTAATGTTCGGACAGCTCGGTTTGAACCAAAGGGATTCCCATAGCAACAACATAATGTGATTATTCGGTTGAACCAATTAAAAGATGACCATTTAATGTTGTTTTCAAAATACAGTAGCTCAATCAACTACTAGTCTAGCTTTCTGTATGTACCATTTGTAAAGAAAAAATAAAATAAAACTTTTCTGTACCTAGGAAGGTAAAACACCTCCATTAATGTGTGTTTAATGGGTGTTCCAAGTTACAAGTAGATGAAAAGTGGTGGCTCATGAGGAGCAAACAACAGATGAAACGGAGAGAGGGTAGCGAAAAGTGTTGGAATATTGAAAGGAGACGGTTTTTCCCGAGGCAAGAGGTTTTCCATCATTGACGAGGCAATCATCGTATCCCATTCTACGAAACACTTTGGGGTTTATCAAACGTGCTGAGCTGAACCACCCGCAGTGAAGGCTTATATTTGCTATGTCGCAATCAGTGGCGCACATGTTCATTATTTGAACTGTGTACGAAGGAATCCCCGTGGGAAGAGGGGGCACTTCCCCCTGATATATCACTATGTCCTCCTTTGAGCACACCATTCCTATGTGGCTCAAGCCACCATTATCTGCAATGCACCATAATTTTAGTGCTGCAATTGTAGTTTATTACTGTTACTATAACATGCAGGTAAAGGGTTCTCGTACCTGCAGATTGCAGCAGCTTCCGTGAGGTGATTACTGTTTGGTTTCCTTTGGAGAAAAACATCTTTGCCATGCCTGCGTCCCTCTCACCTTCCCTGTGAATTAGCACACCCCTCACTGCATTGCAAATAAGAATGTCTGTTGCTGAACTAACCATATATGAAAACTAAAAAGTTTTGAAAAGGGATTGGTGGGAAACAGAAAGAATTAATCTTACATGAAACAAGTCAATGGGTGTGTGACTATATAATATGTGTCATTAAGGTCAAGGTGTTACCTAAAAGCATGGCAAAGAGCGAGGCAACAGAGACCATGCAAAAGCTTCGAGCTTTGGCACTTTTTAACCCAACTTTCATTCTGATTTCTGAAGTGCTCTCAATCTGCTTAACCTGCAAAAGCTGAAGAAAGAAGCACGCTTGTTTAGGTACAAGAGAAGCAAGCCATCGGATAAACGGGGTGCTAGTTAATGTACAGGGAGGTAAGTGTTAGAACTAAGATGAAAAGTGAGTTTATCTTGAGTATTGGAGGTAGTAGTAAATGTTCGGTGTGATGCTGGTTTGAGGTTGAGAGTTTAAATAGTCGTACGAAATGCAGGGAAGTAAAGAGAAGACAAAAAGTGAGGGAAAAATAAAATTACTCGAAACTTGTCAAAACCTGCTAACTTCCTAGGATTTATGTGCGGCACGTAACCTTATTAATTATGCTCAGGCTCAATGCCTCATCCTGCTAAAAAGCTGTCAACACATTTCTCTGTTTCATTAGTTAAACTTGTAGCTTTCTTTTGTTCTGAACGTGTGCTTGCTGGGCCTGATGAATTAAAGGGAGAGACATATACCAACTCAATTGCCGCATAAATTGAACAAAAGGAAAGGGAAAAGGCCCAGAATAGGGAGATTCTTTGTCTTTAAAAATTTGATATGCTTCCACCATGCTTTCTTAGTATATAGAGTGATAGTGGTAGTGTGAAACACAGAGGGTAAAGTTAGATTTTTGTGGGGAAGGAAGTGAAAGAAAATATTTGGATGCATTGATGAGATGATAAAACTGAAGCAAAAACATTCTTTGGGTGTGGGGAGAGATAAATTAGTACCTGAAGTGAAAGAATTGAAGTGATAATGAGAAGTGCAATTAATGAGAACTTATCGTATGCATGCAGCAGAGTGGTAGAAGGAAAAGAATGAGTACTGAGTGAGATTAACGCTTTGCCGGGAGAAAAAGCAGAGAAAAATGTTGTGGATTAATTGCTTGCAGCGTGTGGATGGAACAAGTATTTAATTTATGAGGAAGCAGCAGCACTACAGGGTGGTTAGTAAGCGGCGTGATTTAGTGACTTGTCTCACCATTTTTCTTTTCTTATCTTCATTCATTCACCACTTCTACTTTCTTTTAATTCTACTTTATTACATGCACTTATTATCTTCACCTCCATCGATACATTTTGTATAAAATACTGATAATTATTTAGAGAAACAACAGAAAAAAAATGGTGTAAAAAACAGCACTGTGTCACTTTTTCATTGCATCACTTTTGATCTTCTGGTTAATCCAAACAAGGTATAATATCAATGAGATCTCACCTTAACTAAATAAGACATTAATATTATTTTTAATTCAAAACATTAAGACAATGAATTTATAGGTCTTTATTTTTCTATAATAATCTACTTTTTCATTTTTAATTAATATAACTTAAACTCACACTTGAATTCTTAACATAAATAACTTAAACTTATTGGCCATTATTGAAAACAAGTAGTTTCACTTTGACAATTGTAGAGAGGACTCTTGTGAAGAAGTGAGGAATTAAATAAAGATAGCTGAATGATATCGATATCTGGAATTCTCTTTTAAAAATTGGACTGAGTTAACTGTTGATATCACAGAACCGAGTAATTGATGAAAAAAACCACAAAAACAATTTAAGGAAAAATTACTTAAAGAACAATAAATTCCTATACAAATTGATAAAATGATCAAAACCAGTTAAAAGTTAGTGTAAACTAATTCAATTAAAAACTTAATAATATTATTTCAATTTTTTCTCAGAAAAAATAAAAATCAACTTAAAATATTTATCATTTTGTTTTGTCTTCATATAAAATTAGTTTATTAATAACTACTAATGAATATTATTCAAAAAGTATTTTAAATATGATAACATTTTTTTTTATTTTGGGTATTTTCAATGTTAAAAAACCCATAAATTCATGTTTTGTTTTAATTTTTACCATTATAGAATCATAGTATTGTTTTATATAGTATTTGTTAATTTATTATAATAATTTTACTAGTACTGGTTCCCTTCAACCATTAAACCCTTTTTTTTTATCGTAACAACTTTAAAAACATTAATTAGGAAAAATGAGGGAATACATGTTATCATTTCTTCTAATTCTTAGGTGAGTGATTCATATATTTGTAACATAACATAATGAAGGTTATATCAATTTGTTAAAAAATTGTAATCTTTATTTTTGTATCATAAATATTTGCTGAAATGTTTACGCACATTACATTAAACTGATTTTTTTTTCTTCTGTATTGTGTATGTTTCTGTTTTCAATTGTTAGTTTGTTTGTTAATTTGAAAACAGTATTAAGTCAAGTATTCTGTTATTTCTGTTTTTTAACAAAACTCGTTATTCTTTTCTACTCTGTATAAAAGGCTTGGTCCTTTCATTCAATAAAACACAGTCTCACAATTTACTCTTACTCTCTCGTGTCTGCTCCAATAGAAGTGGTATCTAGAGCCCTGGTTTCATTTTCGGGACGTTTGGCTTCAAGATTTCAAGGTTGAAGAAAGCAGCGAAGAGCAGACAACACAATAGGGGAATCAAGACTCAGTTTCTTGATCAGTTGTGGGTGAAGAATGGCAGGTGGCGACAATCATATTCCCGCATCAAATCTTCCAATTTTTACAGAGAAAAATTGGGACAGATGGAGCACTCAGATGAAGGTGTTGTTCAGGTTTCAGGACGTCAGTGATGTGGTAGAAACTGGCCAGGTGACTGCTTCTGGATCAGCTAAAGCGCAGAAGGCGGTTCTTGCGAAGAAGGACAGTAAGGCATTGTTTCTTATTCATCAATGTATTGATGATAGTCATTTTGAAAAGATTCAGAATGCGAACACTGCAAAGGAAGCCTGGGATATCTTAATTCGAAGTCATGCGGGAGGGGAAAAGATCAAGAAAGTAAAACTCCAAACCCTGAGAAAGCAGTATGAGTTACTGCAGATAGGGGAAGGTGACAGAATCAGTGAATACTTTACCAAGGTACTCACGATCACTAATCAGATGAAGGGTCTTGGTGAGTCAATATCTGATCTTAAGATTGTTGAAAAGGTTATCAGATCGTTGCCACGAAAATTCAATTATATTGCAATGGCAATCGAAGAGTCTAAAGACTTATCACAAATGAAGATCGAGGAACTCCAAAGTTCCTTGGAAGCACATGAGATGCGGCTGCTGATTGACGCAGATAATGTTGAGCAGGCTTTGAAAACGCACCATTCCACGAAAAATAAGAAGAAGTGGAAAGGGAAGCAAGCAAAAGGAGAAAAGAGGTCTGGCAAGACTACTCAAGATTACTATGACAGGTCAGATACAACAGAAGGGAGTGCAAGAACAGAAAAGTATCAGAACCATCACAAGAAGAAAGATAAAAGAAGCATCGAGTGCTTCAACTGCCACAAGATGGGTCACTATGCCTCTGAATGTTATGCTGACAAGAAGAAAAAGAAGCATCGAGATAAAGAAGCTCATATGGCACAGGAAGATTATGATTCTGATTCTTCCGAAACCTTAACCTTGATGGTAACCACTACAGCAGGAAGTGCGAATTCACAAGAGAAGTCATGGTACTTACATTCAGGATGCTCGAATCATATGACTTGTCATAGAGAGTGGCTTATCAACTTTGATGCAGAGAAAAAAAGTAAGGTGAGATTTGTTGACGACAGTACCTTGAAAGTTGAGGGGGCTGGAGATGTAGTCATTTTAAGGAAAGATGGTTCAAAAGCTGTGATAGCAAATGTGTTGTTTGTGCCAGAGATGAAATGTAATCTCCTTAGCATAGGTCAATTGGTGCAAAAGGGGTTTACTGTAGTAATGGGAAATTATGACAGAATTGAGTTGTTTGATGTTAACAAAAATCTGATTTTGAGAAGCAAGATCTCGAAAAACAGAACCTTCCAAGTTAACATGAAGGTTGTTGATGCGCAATGCCTATCTGCAATCAAGAAGGATGACAAGAGTTGGTTATGGCATCTTAGGTATGGCCATTTGAATTTCAGAAGTCTAAAGCAACTCTGTGAGAAGAATATGGTTTCTGGGATTGGTGATATAAACTTACCAGAGAATTTCTGTGAGATTTGCTTGGCTGGAAAGCAAACCAGAAGACCATTCCAGACCAACATGAAGATGAGAGCCAAAGAATGCTTGGCAGTGGTGTACTCAGATGTATGTGGACCTTTTGAGATTCCCTCATTGGGTGGAAATAGGTATTTCATTACCTTCGTAGATGAGTATAGTAGAATGATTTGGTTGTATGTGATCAAAATGAAGAGTGAGGCGTTTGAAGTTTTCTTGAAGTTCAAAGCTAAAGTCGAGAGAGAGTGGAAAACTGTTGAAAACACTCAGAACAGATGGGGAGGAGAATTCACCTCTAACAGATTTGAAAGTTACTGTCAAGCTAATGGGATTATGCATGAGGTTACAGCACCCTACACACCACAACATAATGCTCTTGCGGAAAGAAGAAACCGGACAATCATGAACATGGTAAGAAGCTTGCTGAAAGAAAAAAAGCTGCCACATAAATTGTGGGGTGAAGCAACTTCCACTGCTGTTTACATCCTCAATAGATGTCCTACAAAGATGTTGAAAAGTGAAGTACCTTTGAAGGTTTGGTATGGAGTAAAACCTGCAGTTGGGCATCTTAAGGTTTTTGGGTCACTGGCTTTTAAGCACATACCTGACCAGAAGAGAACCAAGTTGCAGGATAAAAGTAAAGCAATGATCTTCATTGGATATCATCCTACAGGAGCATATAAGCTCTTTGATCCAAACCAATAGAAGGTGGTCCTGAGCAGAGATGTACTGGTACTAGAAGATCAAAGTTGGGACTGGGAGACCAAACAAACTAGCTTAAAGAAGTGCACAATTGATAGTGTAACGCTGACAGAATCTGTAACAGGTGAAACTGCACCAGAAGCAGTCACAGCAGAAAATATCAACAGGGCATAAGATGTTGTGACTCAAAGGTCACAAAGGGAGAGAGTAGTGCCACACAGGTTTGCTGACTTTGAAATGGTTTCTGATGAACAGGTTGATGATGATGGAGATTTAGTGCACATAGCACTAATGGCAGGGGCTGAACCAGTTGATGAGAAAGAAGTTGTGACACAACCAGTCTGGAGAGATGCGATGCATGAGGAGCTCAAGTCAATAGAGAAAAATGAGACAAAGTTCAAACGAATTGTTGGTTCTTTGCGGTATTTGTGCAACAGCAGAACATATTTGGCTTATAGTGTGGGATTGATAAGCAGATTCATGAGCAATCCAAAGAAGTCACACATGCTAGCAACCAAGAGATTGTTGAGATACATCCAAGGCACAACAGATTATGGGATATTATTTCCTATCGGACAGTAGAAATCAGAATTGGAGCTAGTATGGTACGCTGATTCAGATTACAATGGTGATTTGGTGGAAAGGAAGAGCACCTCAGGGTATTTGTTTTCGCTGAACGATGCTCCTGTCTCATGGTGTTCCAAGAAACAGTCGGTGGTAGCTCTGTCCAGTTGTGAGGCAGAATACATATCAGGAAGTCTTGCAGCATGCCAAGGAGTTTGGCTTGGAGAATTATTAAAGGAACTAAAAATCAGTATAAAAGCACCTATGGAGCTGAGAATTGATAACGTATCTGCCATAAACCTGTCTAAAAATCCTGTGAGTCATGGCAGAAGCAAACACATAGAAGTAAAATATCACTTCTTGAGAGACATGGTGAATAAAGGGAGAATTTCTGTGAAATACTGCAAGTCAGAGTTACAATTAACAGATGTTTTCACAAAAGCATTGAAGATTGAGAGATTTGAAGACTTAAGGAGGAGAGTTGGAGTTGTATCTGTCAAATACTTGACTTAAGGAAGAGTGTTAGTTTGTTTGTTAGTTTGAAAACAGTATTAAGTCAAGTATTTTGTTATTTCTATTTTTTAACAAAACCCGTTATTCTTTTCTGCTCTGTATAAAAGGCTTGGTCCTTTCATTCAATAAAACACAGTCTCACAATTTACTCTTACTCTCTCGTGTCTGCTCCAATATCAATCACACGTTAAGTTTTCTTTTCTCCACGAAAATATTATATAATATGCATTCCCACACATGAATTAAATTATAAAGTTATTTTTAAAATTTATAATTACCAATTATTATAGGTTCAGACTTTTTTTTTTATTTTTCTCTTCCTGTTATATTTATTTATCAATGTGGTGTGACATAGTTGGAGATGATTTTGTTTGTTAAGCGTAGAATCAGATATTGGTCCTAGTCTATGAGTATTAATATGCAATACTCTTTGGTAATTAATTTGAATTTTTAATTCAAAAATTCAAATTAAACCAATGATTTGTACCCATTTAATATTTTATTTCTTCAATCAAAATCAATCGAGTGAAGGAATTATTATTTTGGATCCGTAAGTATAATCAATTTACTGTAAGTGATAATGTACAATAACTATAGCTATTAATACATAACAATTATTTATTTAAACATGTAAGGAATTATCCGAATAGGAATAAAAGTAATGTGTAGATTAGCAACAACACTATCCAAATATTAATTACCCTAAGTGCATTTAAGGTGGAGGGCCATCTTATTTGGACGGAAAATGATAAATACTAACTACTTTTAGAATTTTAAAAAAAGAAGAGTAAATATGTACATATTAACATTGATTTAATTTAAAGAAACATATTTTAAATATGTTAATTGAAAATTATTTTTACAAATTAGTTCATGCATAAATTAATTTTAATTTAGAAAAAAAATTGATTCCATGTTTTCTTTTTAATAATAAAGATAAAAGCCAAATTTACATAATATATCGGTGAAGAAAGTTTTTAAAGCAAAAGATGTTTGCTTAGGTAGGGATGACAAAACAGGTCAGTCCGACCCGTTTTGGCACGGTCCGTATGTGATCCGTCAAAAACGGGTTGGGCCGGGCTGACCCGTCAAACAAAAACAGATCAACAATCACAACTTGTCCCGTATAAGATGGGCTAACGGGTCGGGTCGAGCTGGCCCATCCAATTTTTTTTTTAAGTTTTTTAATTTGTTTTCAAATTTTTCAAATTTCTTTATTTTTTAAATTTGTTTATATATACATATAAAATTTTTAAAGTCATATTTAATTAAATAAAATATTTTTTAACCTTTTAATTGATTAGTTAATGTTTTTAATTAGATAAGTTAAAAAAAAATTAAAATTTACATATTAAATTGTTCAATTATAACTAATAATTCAAACTTAATTTGTAGGGGTTAATGATTTAAATTACAATACTATTATATATTTATACATTTAAAATATATAATATAGAAAATTACTCTTTTTAATTACTTTTACTTTATTTTATTTTTTTTAAAACGGGTCAACGAGTCAGAACGGACTGGTCCATACTTTGGTTTGTCAAGTTGACGAGCTGGACGAAACAAGCCAGAACGATCTAACGGATTAAAATTTTCATCCCAATCCATTTCTTTTAACACATGTTGACGGACTGGTTCGTTGGCCCAACCATTTTGTCACCCCCTTAAGGAGTACAGAATCTAATATAGGTTAGAGTAATTATATTCACAATTAAACTATACTTAATTTGGTGAATAATTTTTGGATTATTAATGATGGTGTTTGAGATTGTTGATGCATGTATAGTTGTCGGCGGAGACTGGTGGCAGCTAGAAACTTCACCCAACTTCTTTCATAAATGACACAATCTTTCTCCCATTCTCTGTTGGATTCTCTCTTCCAACTTCACACACTTTTTCAATCTGCTTTCGTTGCTTTGCTTGCAAAATTCCACTTCTATCATATCGTCATTATCTGTTCCATCATAAAAACTAGGTCAATTTCGTAAATTGATACAATGTTCATGATGCCAATTTCATGCTTATAAATAGGAGGATGGTTAGAGTTCCTTAATTTCTTATAATCCACTAATTCAACCATACAAGGATTAGCTACTAATTAATTCTCAACTCAAATTTCTTTGCAGCGTTACAATCCATTAATCTAGGCTTAGCAAACATAACACCCAACTAAGATCGATGGATTATAAATATCAGATTGATATGAAGAAGAAACTCAGTTTCAAGTTATGGAAAACAACTCTGCAGTTTGTTGTATCAGTGTCTGTGTTCTGTTTCTTCGTATGGTACTCTTCTGGTTTTTTCATACTCCCTCAGTGTTTCCATGCTTACTTCTCCACCTGCCTTTTCTCCATGCTCACTCGCACTCTTCAAAGAAAATACATGTTTATCATCTGCAATGCCATTCTTGCTCTTCTAGCCATCTCACCTTTTCATGAAGAACTTCAAGCTTCCGCCACCGCTACTAAGACACAGGTTTCTGCAGAGGCTGTTGAAGACTTTCCTACGATTGAAGAAGCGAAAACGCAAGAAGATTATTCTGAACAAGTATCTGCAGCTGAACATGAGACAGAGATGGTGCCTATTGCAGAGGAAGAAGGAGGGACGGTGGCAAAAGATGATGAATTAGTAGCTGATACAAGAATGGAAACAACCGAAGATCAAGTAGCAAATACAGATGAACTGAATAGAAAGTTCGAAGAGTTTATAAGGAAAATGAAGGAGGAGATGAGAATTGAAGCTCAACGACAACCAATTGAAGTGTAGTACTTGCATGAATTTGCATTGTAACTGTAATATTATCATTATGATGATGATGAAGATGATGATTATGTTGTGGTCCTATCTTTATCATTTCCATTCGTATGTTAACATAGCTATGCTTCTCTAATTTTCAATTTGATTATGTCATGCAGTTTTCGACAACTGTAATTTTCTTTAAGAACGTTGAATATGTGAAATGAAGATCAATGTCAATCGATATCTTAACAAGAGGACAGATATTGATTAGAGATGGATAAACGTAAAGAAAGTAGAGCACTCACTATTTTTTTAGCAGAATACAAGATTCTAGAGCGTATTCCGAATATGAAGATATATGGAAAATTCTACAGAAAACCAGTCACATTAAAATTACGCGAACATAGGTTTGCTTTTATATATATATATTTATATATTTTTGTCTCAGTGAAATTTGAAATTAATCCCTCATCGAAATTTTTGATCAATTTAGTTCTTCATCTTTAAAAGTATGTAAATTTAGTCTTTTTAATCAAATATTTTAAAATATTTTATTAAGTTTATTTGAAATTTCAAATGCGTTTTATGATAATATTTGTTAACATTCAAGTGAAAATAGATCAAATGGTGTAAACAATTCAAATATTATTATGAAATGCGTTTAAAACGTTAGATAAACTTAACAAAATTTGATTAAAAGGACTAAATTCATACATTTTTAAAGATGAAATACTAAATTGGTCAAAAATCTCAACTAAAGACCAATTCCAAATTTCACTCAAACAGGACCAAATACATGTTTAACTTTTTTGTATACATGTTATTACTTATCGCCAATTATAATGTTCAAAATGTTATGAATAAATCCTAAACCTTTAAAAATATTTATTAAAGATCGACAACCTTTAAAAATTAGTTAGAATAAAAACAAAAATCGTGTGTGATACAATTTTTATTAATATATTAATGAAAACAATGAAGTTAAAGAGTTAGTTATAACAAAATTAAAGTTAAAAAATATTTGTAAATGTACTGAAGTTTGACGATCAATAAGATTGAAGTTTAATAATTTCTTTTTGAAAAAAAAAATCCATTTTACAACAACAGTAAATTATTAATTATAAGATCAATAACATCGTCTCTTCCATAAATGAACAATCTAAAAATTGAGGAACAGTATGAAAATATTTTGAAAAGTATTCTTAATTTAAGGTGTTTTATGGTTTTAAAGTGTCCATTTGGAAGGATGAGAGATACTATTGGCTACTTTTAATGAATTCTGAATTTCCTTAAATGGTATTGGAGAATAGAATTTGAATAAGTGTGATCATCAGTCTCTTTCCTGAACAATTCCCAGGTAGCTAAAAGTTAATCATCAGTTACGATCATAGTTTTGCGCTTTAATAGGCCTTTAAACTATTTGATTTCCCAAACGTTAACATGCACGAACCTGCATTTCTGCACCTTTGAACATCCATTGCTTTGAACCATCAATGTTGAGATGAGGAGCAAATTAAGTCCCTCAAAATTTGAACCTTTTTCCAGGTGATCTCTGCTAACATATGAAGTTTTTTCAGCAAGGTGATGGGTGGTGATGAGGCTCGACAATCATTGCTCTCAGAACATTCAAATGAGAAAAATGGCCTCCAGAGGAGAAGGCCTAGTGCATTGGAGAAGGAGATCAACCACAGAGGACATAATGATGAAAAAAAGCCTTTGAATTCTCTAGCAGAATTCCATTTCAGACCAGTGTTGTTTTGGTTAGCTGCATACCTAGGTGGAGGAACTATTTGCTTCCTTCTCACACAGCATCACATAAAGGGTATAAAAACAAATGGGTTTCTTGATGCCATTTACTTCTGTGTTGTAACAATGACAACAGTTGGATATGGAGATCTTGTGCCAGATAGCGACCTTTCAAAACTTCTTGCTTGCATTTACGTCTTCACTGGAATGGCTCTTGTAGGGTTAATTCTTAGCAAAGCAGCAGATTATATTGTAGAAAAGCAGGAAATCATTCTTGTTAAAACCATATTCAAGGGTGAAAATTATGGTCCAGAACAGGTTTCCAAAGAGGTTGAAACCAACAAAGCTAAATACAAACTCATCCTGACAGCATCCATCTTTTTGGTGCTTATGATTGAGGGGACTATTTTTCTGTATTTTATTGAAAATCTGGATTTTGTTGATGCCTTTTATTGTGTTTGTTCCACAGTCACTACTTTAGGTTATGGGGATAAGAGCTTTTCCACCACTTTTGGTCGTGCTTTTGCTGTCTTCTGGATATTGAGCAGCACCATTTGCTTGGCTCAGTCTTTTGCTTATATTGCTGAACTTTATACTGAAAAAAGACAAAGGTCCCTTGCAAAAAGGGTTCTTGCACGAAAATTGTCACTCCTTGATCTTGAGGCAGCTGATCTTGATGGAGATCATGTAGTCAGGTAAATACAACAAGTACTCTTTCTAATCAGAATATAAGTCATTAATTGCTGACATTTTCAACATTTTTCGTTGTTTCAGTTCTACAGAGTTCGTGTTGTATAAATTGAAGGAAATGGGAAAGATCAGCCAAGATGATATTTTAGCTGTTCTGGATATTTTTAGACAACTAGATTTTGATCAATCAGGAACACTGACAGAAGCTGATCTCAGACCTAACCATGACTGAAGAGTGAGGTGAATTATTGAAATTTAATCGTCTCAATTAAAGTTTCTCGGTTGGAATAAAAGGGATTTATAAAAACTATAAAGAAAGAAATAGTGAGTCGAAGGATGATTTTGTGTTTTTCAAATGAATATTTAGCGACCGAAGCTTATATCTAAACAAAAATTTCGACAACTATGTTTCACTTGTGAGATTGAACACATGATGTGAGATTGAAACCGGGTACCAGACTCCAGAGTTTTGTGTTCGAGGACGTGAAGAAACATTCTAAGGAAACAGTCACTGAAGTGAAGGAAAGACAAGATCCAACAACTTCCAAAGCATGATGACATGAACTAAACCTAGCAAATGTGTTAGAAAAATAGTAAATACTTTTGTTTGTAAAAATCTCTCTCTTTGTACTCTTGTACTCTTGATCTCGTTATAGTGTTTTTGTCGGAATAACCCTTTGTTAGTTCATAATTACATGCATTTCAGTATTTCACCCAAAGCATCGATGAGATGTGGAGAAAAATATTAAATAAAGTAATCATGTCCAGAAGTTCATACTTTTATTTTCTTTCACACTGCTGATTCATTGTACATGATTGATACAATTATCACTTGGACCTGAATCTCTGGATACAGAGAACAAGTTATCAATGATCATTGTTTTGGACATAAAAGATTAGGAAAAGAAAGCTTGAAATTTGCAGTTTAGAAGTTTGGAGGCTCTTCGGTGTGTTGTGGCAGGCTTGTTACATAATCCAAGAGTCCTTCACCAGCTTTTTCACCGTGTCCATGATCTTCAGTTGAGAATTTGGAAACCCCTCCAAAAGCTATTATTGCAGCCAATAAGACTGCAGTGGAAGCAAACAAAGGCCAAAAATACGCCAGAATGGTCGTAATTCGTGGTGCTGCATATAGCATGAAGGATAAGGACAGTGAAAATGCTATTGCAATGGTGATATGGTATTTATACTGCACAACCATTTTTGTAGCATCCATGGGAGAGAGAATTGAGGGATAGAAGAAGCAGAAACGAAAGAGGGAGATGGAATAAGAGTGTGGTTATATCTCTATTCCCATTGATGAGTGAGTTTGCTGTTTATATTCTGCAGAGATTCTGAGAGCTTGCTTCTCCCATCTGCCACTAATTCTTCTAAATGCCAAGATGCTTCTGAAACTGTTCTCTCAAGAATAATAAGTAATGTTACATTCTTCAGTTTCCATGACCATAATATTTATCTCAATAATGATACACTTAGATATGAAGGTCTTTTATGTCGGTCATTAAAACAAACAATGCCAAATTTTTGGAATTAGAAATGTTGGATGAAGTCTGAGGGAACAGGAAAAGAACATATTCTTATTCTTATTCTGCTTTATGGGGATGTTGTTGTGATGAGGATCAGCAAGACAAGAAAACATGAATTATTCAATGAACTTTTGAGGCTAAACTTATTCTTCCTTTGGATTTAAGGTTTCTCTAAACCATACATGGACACTATTCCCCTCGTGTGCCCAATTTCACCCTTGATATCATCATTATTTAATGAAAGAACTCTGAAAAACAATTATAATGTTTTTCCCACCCAAACTCAGGTTTTGTAGTTATCATGATGATTCAACACTTTGGGCTTCAGCCATCAACATCCTTGATAAAGTCTCACATCATTTACTGTGATAAAGATTAAAGATTATTCTATACACCTTTTTTACTTTGAATTTGAACTCGTTTGTATACTAGCACGGGTTTAGGAAACTATGGAGGTGTGGGAAGAAATAAGCCGTTCACTGCTGGTTGAAGCTGAAAACTGGAGCCCAATTGAAATTGCTTGTTCAAAGTTGACCCATGTAAAAATATTTTCATGAGAAAGATGTGCATGTATATCGGTGTAATTATATTTATCTAATGACATCTTTTCTATATATTTTTTTCAACATTTATCTAAACTTAGAACTAGTCGTATAAATAAGGATGTCAAAAAAATTTTACCTGTAAATATCTGTAGATAAAATATGTAATGGATAGAAAATAAATATTATAAATAGATATATGCAGGTTACGGGTATTTTTTATACCTGTATGTTAATGAGACGGATACGGGTATCATAATATTCGTACTGTGAATACTCGTACCCGCTATACTCTAATTTAAATTAAAATTAAAAATTAAAAAACATGATTAAAACATTAACACATTAATTTTGAATTGATTTTTTTTATCAATCGATTTTAAAAAATCTCAATTTCTCTTTAAACCGTCATTCAACACTATTTAAATAAATTATTTACACTTTTTTTAAAATTTATGAATATTATATATTATATTTTTATTTAAATTTATAATTAAAATATATTATTAAATATTAATTTTTTTTTTTTTAAATATCACAAATACCCGTGTATCTGTAAATATTAAAAAAATATATAAATATCCACATAATAAATATATATATATATATATATCTATAAATATGAAATAGATATTTATTCCACAGATAAAAAAAATTATTATTCATACCCTACCCTATTCACATAATGAATATAGATATAAAATATATATTTATTCATTTAGTCAACCAATAAAAAAAACCATTAACATTATTACATACAACTCATTGGTAGAACTGTTACCCATGAACATGTATGGTTCAGAGACAATTACATTTAATCATTGAACAATATTTTTCTTACCCACTCTGAAATTTACTTTACCTAACACAAGATTATCGAATTTGATAACTTTTATTTATATTTATATTATAGTGCAGTTGTTTCCAATATAAAGCTACGCTGAAAGGGAACTGCTATGTAGCTATTATTAAAAAGGTAGTTTAAGATATCTGGGAACAGTAATGGATAAGTACTCAAAACATCTGTCTACAAGCTTTTATTATTTATTATCATCGTCAACTAATCCTATTAAATCTTACAATATATATATATATATAACACCTTTTTTAATTATTATAATATTTATTATTCAATTTTTTTATAATCATAAATAAATTATATAATTTTATAGTTAAAATTTATTATATAAATTTATCGCCATGTTTTAATAAATAGACATACATCATAAATAAAATATAATCAAATCATATCATTGTGTTTTAAATACATTAAATAATTTGGTTTGATTCTTGATTTTCAATTCAAAATTCAACACTTTAGTTTTGGTGTAAAATAAATAATATTTAAAAAAAAAAAAACCTTGAAGTTTCATTGTTATTTGAACGAGTTCTGTTTTGAGTTATTATCTTCATTCATGAATTATAGGTTGGTTGTTCGAATAGTCAGGTGTGTATTGGACCACACATTTTATTATAACATAGTTGGTAAAACATAAAACTATTGAGTACTTACAGGGTTTCTCGGTAGACGAAAAAATGCATGTATTATAAAAAAATATATATTTATTTATAAATTAAAGGAAGTGTTTGTTGTATTTGGGAATAATTAATCTAAACAGTTAGACCACACTATATTCTATAAACGCGTGCGTTTCAACCTTCCATTGACCAACACATACGCGACCTCCATGTATAAAATACTGTATCTCGTATTACATTTATAATTTCAGTTCTTGTTTTTTTCAAAGAGTTAAGCATATTTTATGTTTGGTTTAAGTATAAAATCATGTGATTAGCAGAGGCTTAGTTTGATCCCACTTTCATTACATCATTATCAAACAGCGATTAGTAATGAGGAAGTTGTATTAATAAATCATAAGATTTAATGATAGTCATAGCTTTGACGATGGCTAAATATGGCCTACATTACAAAGATTGCCATTTGGCTTCGGCCTCGTATACTTAAACAGCTGGACCGGCTGGACCGGTGAACCATCGACTATTTAATATATACTTATTATACTTTCAAGCAAAGATCACAACTTTATCCAAATTTATTTGTTCTTCAAAGTTACTTTAGTTTGTCGTTTTCAAATTTGAACATGATCACAACATGAATGAAGTAAAAACAAAAACAGCATTGTTTAGGACATTTGTTTGGAAGCAACGGTACTCCCTTATCCATTTTTCCTATATCAACCCCACCTACCAAAAATAAAGATCATTATTTCATCATCATAACAGAATTTAAGGATATGAAAGGAAAAATAACGTTTCAGAAAGTGACCGTTATAGTCGAGTATAACGGTAGAATTTAAAGAGAAGCCGGCTAGGCCGGTATTTTACTGTTATGCTTATGCATTTCAATTGTGAAGTTTGCTTCAGCAAAGGGAAAGGTCAAATCTTTATAACAAACGAATACAATCTCTTTTTCTCTAATTATTATATATGTTTTCATGAGAACCTGCATTTGTTGTTGTTGTTGATTCTGATGATGTTTTTGGACTCTGTCTACTTTGTCATTTAGTACACCTAAAAACGAAAAGAACCAAAACAAACCAAAGCATTGTGTTGTGTTGTGTGCAGATATAAGGCTCTGAGTCCTTCCATCTGTTTGGTATTCTATCAGTTTTTGCGTTTCTTAGCGCCAAAAACAGAAATGATGAGCTGTGAAGAGCAACGTGGAGAAAAGCCTCCACTTCTCCGATCTGACCCGGTGGTGTTGGAGATTAATAGCTTGCAAAACCAACTCAAAGGTTCTTATTCTGATTTCTTCTTCTATATGTTTCTGTTTCACCATCACTCCATTTGGCTTTTACTTCGCTTCTTTCATTCCGGAGTGTTCATGGCATTGTTGTTCATAGGTCTATAGAAGTTTGAATCAATTCTCGTTCCCAAGACATCGTAGTTTTCTTGTTGCATGCCAAAATGAATAAGTTGAATACAGTTTGAGAGCGTGTAATCTGGTATCTTCATCATATCAGTGGTTCATCTTTAGACATTGCAATAAGTCATTTGATCATCATTGCAGAGAAAGATAAGGAAGTAGCGACTTGTCAGGGTGAAATCAAAGCCTTGAGGTCAACTGAGGCTCTCAAGGACAAGGCCATAGAAGAGGTATTTGTTTTTTAACTCTACAATACTATAAATTATTAGATATATTAGCTGTAATTCTCCACAGTCATTACTAATATTAGCTGTAATTTTCTCTCTTCATTTCCAGTTGAGAAATAGAGTTGGTAAACTTGAGGAAAGACTTGGAGTTACAGAGGATCGTCTTAAACAAAAGGTGCACTGTGCTGTGCTGGTACTAGTGTTTTTTTGAAGTTAAATGTTCGATTCTAAAACGTATGTTTTTGTTTAAATCTATTAATATGCAGAATCTAGAAATCAAGAAACTGACAGATGAAAAGAAAGATGCATTGGCTTCACAATATGCTGCAGAAGCAACACTTAGAAGGGTCCATGCAATTCAGAAGGATGAGGATTTTATTCCAATTGAGACTGCCATTGCTCCTCTTGAAGCTGAGATCAAAATGTACAGGAATGAGGTAACTGGTGCAATTTCCAACGAGGATGTTTTTATAAGGAAATAACAAAATATAAGTGAATTTACATGTGGACAAGAATTTGGCTAACAAATAATATTCCAATTTGGCTTCATAGATTACTTCACTTCAAGAAGATAAGAAAGCTTTGGAACGACTCACAAAATCAAAAGAGGCAGCATTGCTAGAAGCAGAGAGGATTCTGCAAAGTGCCCTAGAGAAGTCCCTAGTAGTTGATGAGGTTCGAAATCAGAACTTTGACTTGAAGAGACAGATTGAAATCTCCCAGGCATGAGTTTCTAAGCTTGCTTTTTCATATTTGATTTCCATGGTGAAGTGTAAATGCTTCAGCTAATTTTACAACTTCCAAAAACAGGAGGAGAACAAAATCTTGGAGAAAAAGCATCGCCAAAAGATTTTAGAAGTTGAAAAACTTAGCCAAACGATTCAAGAACTTGAGGAAGTTATCTTAGCCAGCGGAGCTACTGCTAATGCTGTTCGTGACTATCAGCGACAGACTTCTGAATTGCAAGTAGGCATGTTGTCCTAAGGACTTATTTATTGGCATAACTTAGTGTGTTAGCCGCAATGACTTATTGATTGATCTATATTGTTAACTGGTTCTGCATAATTTTTCAGGAAGAGAAGAGGAAATTAGAGAGGGAGCTAGCAAGGGTAAAAGTTTCAGCAAACAGAATTGCAAATGTTGTGGCTAATGAGTGGAAGGACGAAAATGATAAGGTCATGCCTGTCAGGCAATGGCTAGAAGATAGAAGAATTATGCAGGTATATCTTTGATAATGCTGTTTTCACAACCACAATGCTACTCTTTCTGTAAACCATACACATTTTTCACTCATAATAAAACTTACCTTAAAATATTGAGCAATAAATTGCTATCATCAAGTGTACGTCCTTGCATATTGTGTAGGCAGAGATTCAACGGTTGAAAGACAAGCTGGCTACATCAGAGAGAACAGCTAAGGCAGAGTCACAATTGAAGGTATTATCCAACTTTTTTTACCCTCCATGTAAGCGTCTAGATCAACTTTTAACGTATTGCTCATACTATCTGGGGCTTACTACAGGATAAACTAAAGCTAAGGCTTAAAACGCTGGAGGAAGGCTTGAAGCATCTCTCAAGCTACCCAGACATTCTGAATGTGCCTTGTGCATCTCCGAAAGCAGAAAAGTCGAACATACTAGGTTTTCTAACAACCAGTAGTGGTCTGAGAAAGAGATCCACATCACAACCAAGGGCATCTACTGTTGGAAGCTCTTTGTTCCAGCAACCACATGCAAAAAACAGCACAGACATATTGGTCGGGAATTTAAAACTGGGGAGCCCTAAAAAGAGATACAGTTCTGCAGAAAATGTGTTGAAGAAAGGAATATGGGCGTCCAGAAGTAAAGTTGATAATGCTGAAAAGGAAAATGAGATGCTGGTGAACACGGACATGACATTAAACAGATGCAATGAAGAAAGAGAAGCAGCAGAAATTAATGTGGATGAAGACCCTGAAAGCAAGAAACCAAACGGATCAGGCAGGGATGATGTGGTCTCAGGTTTTCTGTATGATAAGCTGCAAAAGGAGGTCATCAATTTGAGGAAGTCTTGCGAAACTAAAGACAGTAGTTTACAATGTAAAGATGAAGAAATTAAGGTAATATAGTAACAACTATTCTCCACCCCATCTCTTCTCACATTAAAGAGAAGATGATTATGTTTTTGTGTTTACAGATGCTTACAAAGAAAGTTGATGCACTCACAAAGGCCATGCAAGTAGAGTGGAAGAAAATGAAAAGAGAAGCAGCTTCCAGAGAGAAAGAGGCTTCATCAACAAAGTCAGATGATAATAGGAAAAACAGAAGCACAAGCTCCTCTAAAAGGTTCTGTAAATTCACTTTCTGTGGTGCGGCTAATAACTTTTAACTGTCAAGTTTGTTCACTCCATTTTGATGACTAACCATAATAATGTCATAAAAATTGCTACAGGGTGATGACAGAGCGCTGACAATTCTTTATTTCGAGATAGTTGAAGGCAATTTATTCATCGATGGCATCATATGATTTTTGTAAATACAAAAACATTTGTGAGGTGTAGTATCCTGAAATAAATTTCCATTGGGAAAAAGGAAGTTAGGGAATCTGTTTCTGTACAAACACGTGTTCAACATCTTTCTCTATATTTGGATAAATGATATGCTTTGTGATTGTGAGTGTTACACACTAGCCAAGTTTATCGCATGTTTTTCATGAACTTGAAACATCAGGAACACTTGTCCAACAAGGGGATTATCTTGTCCATTTTAAGTAGTAGAAGATTTAGGGCCTATTTGATCATTTTCTTCCACTTTTTAGTTATAAAAATTGTTTTTCTAAAACAATCTCACACCAATCAATTTTTCATTCAAAAATTAAGATCCTTTCCAATTGGAAATTTTTTTTCTCATTTTCTTCTTGTGCTTTCTTCTTATTCAACCTCTCCTGTAATTTACACTCTGCCATGTCTTGCATGATCTTCCACTAGTTATCTAAGCAACTCTGTTTAGTCACATTTTGAAAACAAAACAATTTTAGAATATAGAAATCAATTGTAAATGAAAAGAAAAAGGTTTGCCCGTGTTGAATACACTGCACTGCTGGGTTCCCTAGTAATTTCGAGATTCATAGCAAAAGTATCAAGTATTAAATCAATATGACATAACTATAGTTGTCTATTCCTTCAGCATCAAAACATATACCAGTGGTAATTCTGGTTTACTACAATTACAGCAAAAACACAAAAATATGTTGGATGAATTCCGCCATTAATATTCACTTAGGAAATAAAAATGTGAGAGCATATTCTACTAGTTGGTTCGTTGAAAAAAAAAATAGCACAGCTCTGCATTCCCCACCTATGAATGCCAGAGTCTTAAACTAAAGGAATCAAAAACAGAACATGCTAGTATAAAAGAAACACAGATGAGCGTGCAGCACGTTTCTTTACATTTCAAGAATCAACAAGACAAACATCGCCAAATTCCTGAGAAAAGAAGTATATTATCCCTTTTTGAAAAAAAAAAACTGCAACAACTAGTTGCACAATTTGTCAGGGAGAGCTTAAAATTATGATTCCCCAATCATTTAATAGTTCTGCATCCAGATACTTGGTAAATTGCAACCCAGAATTTGAGAAACTATACTTCTCCGGTTAACAGCAATTGCGAGTGTTTCTTACTCAACACCATCTTCACTTTCCTCGTGTTCACATTTGTATTCAGTTTTTCTACGAGATACCAAAGGCTCAACAGATTGTGTCAAGTAAGGCACAAAGACGGTAAACATCCCCAATCTGCAGCCTCCTGCAAACCAGCATGTATCGTTTAAAATAAAGAGATTTCATCATTGTAACTAGCCCTGGAGGCATTGAACTTTCTTTCTCCTCCTTCAAGAAGAGGACCTCTGGTTTCCTTCTTTGGTCGAAACTGAAAAGCCGAACAGTTTCCCGTCTGGCATTAATTAGATGAACTTGAGAGAACTTTAAATAAAGACATATATGGTTCATTATGTTGGATAAAACAAACGTGCAATTAAGTTGGATAATTTCTTTAAAAAGATAGAAAGGGGTAATTATTGGCAGAAAAAGTCAATGACGCCATGCACACAAAGGAGGGACTTGAACTATCAAAGTCATAGCCTGAACTCTGAAACCATGACATTAACTATTCTTTTTTCACAAAAAGTAATACACATTTTAATCAAATCAAAGTCAATCCCAATCATTGCCAACATAACTATTTGAAATAAGGTCAAACCTTATTACCTTAGGCTAGAGTTGTACACATATATTTAGAAGAAATTTACAAATTTCGATATCACTCAAATGCAAATATAAACCTAGCCAGTAGCCACCATACTTGAGAATAAATATTACCGTCAGCTCTACATTTAGACTATAAGACATTCATAATAAAATAAATATATATCTGAATCTAATACAAAAAATTCCTCCAAAGACAAAGGAAAATGCATAAATCTGCATGGCATATCATTCCCTTAAACAACATAAACAATGGAGAAAAGCTGTAGTTGGAATTACCTAAACCCCATTGCCCAATAACATTAATCATGCAGTAACCAGTTCCCTAGACTCCAGCCATGACTTGGCTGCTACCTGTGTTGTCAAAAACCAGCCAGCCTTATCTGGTGCCTCGTGGAATGGAGCGTTGAGTTCGTTTAAATGTGATTCAACAACACTTGCCAAACCTTTTTCCGAATACCTGTGTTTCCCATGACCAGTGTTAATTCCAAGCACTGGTGGAAGATCCTCTCCTGATTCCAAAACCTTGGACAAATCATTTATCCAAGCATGTAACGCAGTAAGCGAAGCTCCAAGCGAGAGACTCTTTAGATGCAGAGACCATTGAGTTTGAGACTTGGTCTGTATATCCGTATATATTTCACGCGTCAACCCTAGGTCCAGAAGCTGGCATGCCAAGTCCATCAAATTCAGGTTGACACACAGATCGATCAGAGAATTGCAAAAGGGCTTCTTTACTTCATCAGCAATTGAATCAAAGAGTTCAGAAGCTTCTTTTCTAAACTCCCCATCGCTCTCCTCCAGCCCTTCGACCAAATATCTTACCACAGACCCAAGCTTTGGATTAGCCTTATCCACACAATCTTTTAGCTTGAAAAGTTCTTCTTTCGGTGTTTGGGTCATAACATTCAGAAGACAACCACAGAAACGGTCGTCTGGACTGATACCCAAATCCAAAAGTTGATCAAACGTCTTCACAACATCATCAGTACGCCCAGCCTTCCCATAGCACTGCACAAGCGACGTCAGAACAAAAATAGTAGGCTCAAAGCCAGATTCCATCATTTCGTTCAATATTCTTTCAGCATCCGAAACGTTCCCACTGCAAGAATATATGGTAATCAAGGACGAGAACGTCCAACTGTCACAAAGGCAAGTTGCAGAACTTTTCATGTCTTCAAAAATCTTAAATGCTTCATCAGCAAGGCCAAGATCGGCACACATAGCTAAAAGAGTATTGTAAAGATGAGTATTCATCTCCATTCCCTTTTCCCTCATTTCCTTGTAAACAAAGAGAGCGTCGTCGCTGTAGCGCCCTCTACCATAGGCTCGCAAGAGAGCCGCATAAGTCACCCAATTCGGTGACAATCCATTATTCATCATCTCCGTAAATATACTCTTGGCCTGCCAAGGCCTCTTAGCTCTCCCCATGGCATCTAAAAGAGTATTATAAATAACCATGTTAGGTTTAACACCAAGAACCTTCATCTCTTGGTAGACATTTAAGCATCCGTCGTAATTCCCAGCCAAACCATACATCTTGATCAAGGTTGAGAAGGTAACGGTATCAAGGCGCCAACTCTCGGTCCTTGCACGATCATACAAGCGCAAAGCCATGTCAATGTTACCAGCCCTGCCATAAGCATCGATCATAACCGAGTAGGTAACTTCATCAGGCTCACACCCAAACGATGGCATCTTTTCAAACCACTCAACGGCCTTATGGGGCACCGAACAAAGCCTGGCGCAGCTAATTATGGTCGAGAAGGTGACATTATCAGGCCTGACCCCTCTCTGAAGCATTTCATCAAACATCTTCTCGATGGCATCCATATCTCTATTCTTCCGAAACACCTTGAGAGTGACGTTGTAGAGAATGGCCTCTCTGGTGGTTTTAATCCTACGCTGAAAGTATCTGAGAACAAAGGGCACAACAAGGGAATTGGACATGTTGTTGATGACAGTTACAGCGTCTTGCTCTAAAACCCTACTCCCCAAATTCTTCAAAACCAGAGACACGTCCTCTTGAGAGGGATTGCAAGAGTCCAAGGAGTTGGCGACATTTACAAGAGAAGTGTACCTTGCATCGTAGGATTTTCTCTCAAGTTGTTTCGCCCTCGGGCTTCGGGGATTCACCCAGATACGACTACTTTTATAGGAAGACAAGGAATTTCCCTCCGAATTCCCCTCCGATGGTATCTGTTCGGAAATGGGTTCGTGCAAGGACACCTGTGGGGCATGGAGAAGGGTTTTTGAGTTCAGGGCCAGAGAATTGGAATGAGAAGGTTGAAAAGAAGAGGAAGACAAGTTTCGAAGTTTGAATTTGCGAGAAGAAGAGGAAGAACAAGAAGAGGAGGATGAGGTTGAAGAAGAAGAGATGGAGGGAAAATCGTGGAAGAGAGAAGAAGGAGAAGAGCAGATATTGTAAGCCATTTTTGCAGCCTATGCTTTCTTCTGCATCGCCTTATCTCGCACCTCACACTACCTCCTTCAACAAATATCTAAAGAAGAATGAGATATGGAACTGAGAAAATCAATGTTTTTATCTAACAATAAAATGTCAAGAATAATATTTATTCGATGTTTTTAAGATAAACTGAAAAAGATAAAACACTGAAATATATACTTCATATTTTATTTTTTTACTTTTTTAATTTGTTTAGTATTATGGATCTTTATAATTAAAATAAATATGTCTTTTTGTCTCTAAATTTTAACGTGAAACTAAAAGTTATATTTGTTTAAAATTTTAATATAATTTAGTTTTTAAACTTAAAAATAATAAATTTAATTATTTTAATTAAATTGTGTTAAATTTTATTGATGTGTCGAATTAGATTTTAGATTGACATTTGAGTTGATTATACTCTTTGACATACAAACATATATATATATATATATATATATATATATATTTCTCATTTTTTTAAGTTGAAAAATTAAAATATATCAAAATTTCGGAAGCATACGAATTTTAAATTTATGTTCAATTTTATGAACTAAAAATATATTTAACTTTAGAAACCTCAAAATGATACATACATATATATATATATATATATATATATATATATATATATATATATTTTTAAGTAGAGCTGTCAAAATGAGTTGGAATCCGCGAGCCAACTCGGCTCACCACGGGTTCGGGTTGGATTGGGTTGAAATGTTTTTACAAATTTCAATACAGTTTGATTTTTGACCTGACTCATCTAGAACCCAGCTCATCCGAATTGAATCCGTGGTGAGCCGGGTTGGTGCAGATAAAAGGGTCACATAAGTGTTTTTTATTAAGTTGGACTTTACATTTGGGTCATGTGAGGTTTTTTTTAGTTAACACATAAATAATTTGTATTTGTTTTATTTTGGTTTACATTTGGATCATTTGAGGTTTTTTTTTAGCTAATACATAAATAATTTGTATTTGTTTAATTTTGGTTTGTATTTGGATTGTATTAAAGTTTATTTAGATTTTAATTAGAATTATAATTTAGTTTTGACTCAAAAAAAATATATTTTTTTTTTAATTAAGTGAAACTCGTGAGTCAACCCGTTTAACTCGCCAACTCGTGGTGGTCGGACCGGTTTCAAATTTTTTTAGCTCGCTAAAAAGTAAGTCGAGTTGGGTTAGCTCACTAAATCATCAACCCGTGATGAGTTGAGCCAGGTCAGGCCGGATTATCCATTTTGACAGCTCTATATTTAAGTGACAGAATAAATGATTTTTCTATTCTTTTATTAACTTATTTATGTATAAGAATCCATTCAACCCATGGGTGGGAACTAATATTTTGTTTTGTTTATAAAGATTTTGAATTTGCTCAAAATATCATATTATATTCAATCTTTTATCTATTTTTTTCAGTAATTTTAAAATATTAGATTTTTTGTTATTTAAATTTCATATCTCGACCACTAATGACGATTTATCATTCAAAGAATGATAAATCTATTTATTTCAATAAATTTCAAGTTTTTATCTAAAAAAAAGTAATTTTAATTTTTTTTTCTTTTAAAAAAAATTAAATAAAAAAGGATTATCATATTGAATCGGAAACTATGTTAGTGACCTACCTAATTTTAGTATGAAAATTTTCAAAATCAATAATTAGATCGTGCAAACTAAAAATGTCTTTTTTATATAAAAGATAGATTATCCTATATATATAATTATATTTTCACCTTTCAAAATTCAATGTCAAATTTTTGGAGAAAAAAATGAGACGAAGTTATGTCCCAGCAAGTAACTTGTATACAAGAAAAAAAAAATGTCCACATGGTTCAAATTTTTTGAAAAAAACATGAAATGTGATACATTTGCACAATATGTGACGCACTTCATAACTCTATGGTGTGTAGTCCTCTTTAAGTTTATCTTGGCATTATTCATTGAACTTGTGTACTTGATTCATTGATACCATTGTTGATAATACATACCAACTTAACCATGTCAATGTTTCGCAGACATCAAAATTTTTTAGTTCCTAAAAATATGTAAGTGATTATATTTAAAAACATTAAGAAGCATTACAATATTCTTAAACATAAAATTCTAAATTGAACGAAAAATAAAAATAAAAATTATTTTAATCAAAAACAAAAAGATGTCCTCATTCTTAAGTCTCGTTTGCATCTCTCTATCTACTATCGATTTTCCTTTTAATATCAATTTAATTGAAAAGTATATTTAATCTTAGTATACACTTTATAAAACTCGGTGTCATTTGTGTATGTTTTTCCCTTTACAAAATTTGTCTTGGTATTAAAATTAAGAGTCAAAATATATTCGGAAACATAAAATTACGAAACTCCAAATTTTCAATTTTTACAAAGTTGAACTTAATTTATGAGGAAAACTTTGACACCCTAAAAATCATTATGAGCCAATCAAATTTTGTCTTAGTATAATTTTTCTTTTTCTCAAATTTATAGTTTTCTCTTGTTCTATCTTTGGTTGCGTGTAGGGATGGCAATGTGGCCCGACCTGGCCCGGTCCATTTAGGCTCGATCCGCATAAGGTTCGCACATCGCGGGTTGGCTCGTCCCGTCACGCACAATTTATGTGGGTTGCAATCACTGGTTCGCCCCGCCCTGCACTTGGCCCACGAGTTGGCCTACTTTTTTTTTAATTTTCTTTTTAATTCTTATGATAAAATTTTCAATGTTTAAAAATTGGGAAACTTTAAGAAGTTTACAAAATTAAGTAAAGACTCTGGGAAGTTGGATGATAAATTGATAATTCAACATTTTCATCATATTCATATTCATACTATGACATACAAAATATATTCTTTAAATTTTAGCACATTAAAAAATACATAATACTTGTCTTTTTCAATTACACAAGAATTTGAAACGTTAATGTAAGAGTCCATAAAAAAAAAGTAATTAATATACACAAGTGCAAATTTTTAGTTTTTTTTTTATGCGGACTGTGGGCTTATGCGGGTTGGGCCTGCGGGCTCACTACCTTGGCCCGTCCCGCATTTTTTTCGCGAGTCTGCAAGCCGGCCCGACGGACCAGGTCCATATTGCCATCCCTAGTTGCGTGTGTGTGAGTTGATATATCTACATGTAAGATCTAAGTTGAATAAATTGGTTTATGCTACTTTATGTTGTAATGATATCTTTTTGTTTGATAATTAGGTTTCATGGAAGTAAGTTAGGATTTTATCAATTTTGTTTGATGTTGAGGATTATAGTAAACTTGAACCAATTGAATATGAAGAAGTGATGAAGAATCTAGTTACATCTATTCATGTGTTGTTTAAATGGGTGGCTGTATCATCATAACTTGAAATGAATTCCTATTTGTTTTGAGCATTTGAAAATAATACTGATATTTGAACTTATAAATGCCAAGTTGAATTTAAAGTTTGAGATAATTATTTGAGTTTAAATGAGCTATTTTAAAAAGTCAATTTTTGCATGAAAAAAAAAGGTATTTAGATGACACAATTCAAAAGTCAATTCTCTATAAAAAAAAAAAAAAAACCTAAATTATGTAATCTGAATGTGTCTGAGACTGTAGAATCTGAAAGTTGTTTTTTATGTAAAAAAAAGCTTTCAAATTGTGAAATTTGTTATTGAGAACTAAAACTACTTGTTTCAAAATATAATATGATGTATTAATCTCTTCTAAGTAAATATAAAGCATGAGAGATTAAAAAATATATATAAACAGAAAATAGAAAATACACAACCGAAAGAATGACTATAAAAGAAAAAGAGAAAAATAAATCAACCACGACGACATAAAAAAAAATAAAAACTAAAAAATATTTATCTTTTACACAATTCCATAAAAGTACAACAAAAATCATGGGTACAAAAAGAAATACACTCAAACTCATCCAACCCATTGACCCACACCTACTAAGGCTATATGATAAGTAGAGCTCTGAATGACTCACACTTACTAAGCCTATATGATAAGTAGAGCTGTCAAAGCGACTTACTCAGTGAGCCAAATTCAATCCAGCTCGAACCACCACGAGTTGATTATTTAGTGAGCCAACTTAACACGACTCACTTATTAGTGAGCTAAAAAAAATTCGAACCTGACCCGGACCACCACTGATTGGTGGGTTAAACGGGTTGGTTCGCTGGTTCACTTACTTTAAAAAATACAAATTTTTTCACTCAAAACTAAATTCTAATTCTAATTAAAATCTAAATAAACTTTAATACAATCCAAATACAGACAAAAATCACAAAAGTACAAATTATCTATGTGTTGGCTAAAAAAACAAACCTAACATAACTTAAATATAAATTTCAACTTAACAAAAAACACTTGTGTGACCATTTATTTGTGAGTTGGTGAGCCGGATCAAAAATCAACGCATATTAAAATTTGTAAAAGAATTTCAACTCAATCCAACCTGAACCTTAGTGAATCGGATTGATTCGCGAGTTTCAACCCATTTTAAGAGCTCTAATGATAAGCACGACATGTACAAAACAACTTAAAAAAAAAAGACATATTTACATAATCGTCTCATATACATTTGACTCCAACCATATGACCCAAAAATCTCAGAACAAAAATAATTAATAGAAATCAAAACAATATATGATAAATTAAAGGATTTATTTCTTCTTTTGATTATTTTCATCATATAAGCGATTTCTCCTTTTTTAATTGTAGTATTTTTGTTTTGAATTGTCTGAAAAAGTTAAGTATTTACCCAAATAAATAAAATAAAATAAAATAGATTATAGTCTAATATTTGGTATTATGAATGTAGTATTCAATTAATATATTCTTTATTTTATTATTTGTCATTGGGCACAAGCAATGGTGCTGCAGAGGGTGCCACGTTTGATGGGTATGCTTGTCATTTTACAATTGTTTAAAGGTGTGAATCATGCTGCATAATACGATAAACCGTACCATTGAAAAGTTTTTTAAAGTTCTTCTGCTTTGTTTTTTGGAAAAAGGCCGAAAGCCTAAAAGCTATCATTTTTGAAATATGTTATATTTTATCAATTTTTAAAAGGAGAAATATAAGGAAATAGAGTTTCTATAATGTGGCGTTTAGACCAATGGAAAGAGAAAATAAATTTAAAATAAAAATAAATGTTTAGCTTTTTTATAGAGTATAGGTATATGAGAAATATAATAAAAACTGTAAAGTGGTGTAATTTAACTTATTAAAAAAGAGACGGTGAGAGAAATAAGTATATGGAAATAAGTTAGGTTAGAGTTTGATAAGTCTGACACTTATTTGTATTTATTTTCTCAATACATATCCTTTTCTTAATCTTTAATAGTAACCTATTTAAAAGTCAGCTTTGTCTTAAGTATAGGTTTATATGACATGATTTCATTGAAATGCTTTATGAACAAGCAAATAAAATCAATAAGACCAACCAATTGAAAAGAAATATCGAATCTTGTCTATCATAAAAATTATGTTTGGTTCAATGTTGGAGAATCGACTCCAATTAAATTAATTTTCTAACGTAAAAATATTTTTTATTTAATTTATGGACCTTTTAATATGCATGGATATTAAAAACGATAAAAAAATGTTAAGAAATTATATAAGTATATCATATTATTCATTTCAGTTTTATTCTATTTTTACACAAGTGTTTATTTAAGACAATATTATTCAGTTGAAAAATATTATTTTTGGTACTTCTTGTAGTTTTAACTCTATGTAATTAATTATCTCTTATCTATCAGGTTATAATCGGCTTAAAACAACTATATCATCTCTTTATATACTCCATGCCATTATGAATCTTCCATAATCTTATATGATATTTGTAAGAACATTTTTCAAATAAAATAATCAATTTTATTAAAAATAAATAAACACACATTTCCATTTACATTAAACACTAACGTAAATAATTATATTTTGGATTGCAGATATTGAAAGGAGTGTCTGAAGTTTATAAAAAAATTCTAAAGTGTCTAACCAGATTGCTTGAAATGATGAAAGTTGGCACAGTGATTAGTTAGGAAAGAAGAATGAGCAATTTGGTAGCTAATAATTTAATGCTGATTGATCTGCTCTGAACCATAAGAACTGTGTAGTGAACAACATAAACTAGACATTATCTTCAGACGCCAAGTCCCTTTCACTTCTGCCATAAGAAACCATTTCAATTCAAGTTTTATTCTTCCTTCTTCTCTGTTCAAAGAGGCAAAATTAAAGTGGATGTGTTTGGATCATTGCTGATCCATATCCATCTATTTACACAAATTACATCATAAGTTGTTGGCTAGGAAAGAAGAGAACACGGTCGCCAACTTGTCACTGTCTGCTCAAGTCATTGTTCAATAACCACTAAAGCATGAGCAGGCAAAGCGTATTCAACTTTCTCTAAAGGACAATGTGCAATAACATCATTTAATCGTCATCTTCCTAACCCAAAATTCCCCCACTGAAAAGAAGAGTTTCCTAATGTAAATACAAACAAACCACTACATTCTTATTTATTTTCTATGTATCTTAGTAGCCAGAAACCAACAACAAAGAATTTGTTAGGTTTAGTTTCATAAGAAAATTAAGCATCATCATTCATCATAACTGCAAAATTGAGTTACTGAAACCCAATATCACACTGTGTAAACGCAAAATGGAAATAATTGAGAGTCTTTATCATGACACTGACCTAATTATTCAATATTATTGGTGGTGTTATTGCAGTGAAAAAGTTACCTTTGTTTTTGTCAAAAAAGCATATTCATAATTCAAGGTGGAGTCGTTGTTATATAGAGATTAGTCGTCCACCATTTAATTTCAAGTCCCCACCGGCACCAAATTCTCATCCTTTCTTAGAAGCAAATGCAACGATGCAAACTAATTTTTACACAAAGAAACTTTATTATAAGATATTTGAGGTAACATGTATTAGCATTGTGATTAATTTGTACTCACAAAAAGACAAAGAAGATTATTATTCCTTGGATCGATGATTGCATGCATGAGCGGCACAACAGAGGTGACAGAATCGATGAATAAACAGAAGGATTATGGAGATGACGATCACATAATTGAGCAAGCGGAAGCGTTATCTTCACAGAAATATTCATCGCAACGGCTCACGTAACAGGGCCTGCCCCCACCGTAACTGTCGTAAACAGGTCTTCCATAATAAGCCTCATAACATGGTGGTGGCCCACCGTACCCGTGAAAACAGGGCCCACCTTCCCGACCTTCATAGCATGGTACACAGCATACTCCGATCGGAACCGCCATTGGCGGCGGCGCTGGCACCGGCACCGGAACCGGCGCTGGTGCAGGCGCAGGCACAGGCACTGGCACTGGAGCCGGCGCAGGCACCGGCACCGGTGGATTCGGTTTCTGCGGGGGAGGGGGGGTTTCCTTGGGCTTTTCGGGCACCTTGGGCTTCTCTGGTTCCTTGGGCTTTTCTGGTTCTTTCGGCTTCTCTGGCGCCTTTGGCTTGGATGGTGGCTTAGGCTTCTCCGGTTCTTTCGGTTTCTCTGGCTCTTTGGGCTTCACCGGTTCCTTGGGTTTTTCGGGCTCCTTGGGCTTCTCAGGTGGTTTGGGCTTGGGAGGTTCGAGAATTTCAATGCTTTTGATAGTCCCACAGCCTTTGCAGCAAATCTTGTCCCTCAGCTTCTCAGGGTTACAGCATACCACCGTTATGGTGACCATGTCATGCTTCTCGTCATAAACCTGGTCTCGAATTTCTCTTGTTCACAAAATTTTCAACAACCCCAAAAACAACTCAATTTGATTCTCTTTTCATTCACTTACCACACACTGTTGGTGAACTAGTTTAATTTAATTTCGTAAACTATTCCATATTGGGCATGCAAGTTTTTCCAGTACCAGAACAATAAACAGTAACGCCAAATTAATCAAAAAGAAAAGAAATGGATTGAGAATTTGGCACTCACGAGGGAATTTGCAGAGAATTTTCTTGACCTTCTTGTAGCATTTGTGGCACTGGAGATCAACCTTGAGTCTCATTATGGCGACCTGATGAATGATCGTGATCGATTAGGCAGAGAAAGAAAGAATTTGAGTTGAATTAATTGGGATGAAATTGGAAGTACCTTTTTTTCAGCCATGGGAGGAATGAAAAGAATGGAAAAGAAGTGTGAGGGGAAAGGGAAGAAGGGATGGAGAAGGGTTAAGTAAGCAACAGGTGAAAGAGAAACCAATACGATAAGAACACGTAATGTAACTGAATGATACGTTACTACGTTGGAACTTGTCGTTACATGGGAAATGGTGTGGAGGAGCAGTGCAGCAAGAAGTAGCCTTGCCGACTCTGCAATTCACCTCATCGCATTCGCATGTGCTATTTTGACTAAGGGGATGCCAAAGACTTCCTCACCCGTGCGTGTCTTGTGAATTTTGATGTTCATATTTTCACTCTATTTTAATATTTTTATTTTTATATTGTGTACATGTAAAATAATTAAATTTAGTTTGGTGATGCTCATTAATGATCGTGGGCACATCTATCCAAACAAGTTTACCAAATCCTATCATTTATTACGGTACTAGAGTTATCAAATAATTCAAATGGTTCAAGAAGGCTTTGGCTGCAATGGAATCAAAATAGAGAGAAAAAGAGAGAAATTTTTGTTTACAATTTTATTTATCTTATCCTTTAGCATAAACACTATTATTTTATTTTAAGTGGGGTCTTTTTTTTTTGTTCATAATTGGATTCACACGTTATTTTATTTTTTCATCTTAAATCAATGTAAAATAATTAATCTTTTTAGGTTTAATAAATTTGTATAATTGAATCTTTATTAAAATTATTGGTAATTACTTAAAATTTGTATATTTTTTAATTAATTTTCTATGGTTTAGTATATTTTTAATTAGATTAGAGTAATTGTCATTTTGTTTTTGGATGGAGAGGGCGGTTCAGTTTGATCCAGTTTGGTTCGATCTGATCTGGTTTGTTTCGATCATGATCGGTTCGGTATGATTCGATTTGGTTTGATCTGATCCGATTTGGTTCAGTTCGGTCCGGTTAAAAAAAATCTTGATTAAGCGACTACAATATTTTCTCTCACTCGTCAAGTTATTTGTTTCATGATATTGACTACAATCTGGAAAAAAGTGTTGATTATGAAAATGTTCGGTTCAGTTTGGTTCAATTCGGTTCAATTTGGTTTGATTCGGTTCAGTTCGATTCAATTCAATCTGGTTCGATTTGGTCTAGTCTAGTTCAGTTCGGTACGATTCGGAAAAAAAAAATATTGATTATGAAAGTGTAATATTTCTCTTTTAATTGATTATTCAACCAAGATTAGCATTTTCTCCAACTTAAGGTTAAGTTATTTGTTTCTTGATATTGACTTTAATCTAAAAGAACAAAAATATTTATTGATTATAAACGTGTAAAATTTCCCTATCAATTATTGATTATTGTTTTTTTGCATTCTTATAATCTTTTTATACTCAATGCTTCACAAATCTCATTTCACCTTTTTTTTTCTCTTTTTTTTAATATTTTTTGTCAACCCAATCGGTTTGGCTCAGTTCGGTTCGATTCGGTTCAATCGGTTTGATATGGTTTGGTTAAGTTTGGTTAAGTCTAATCTTGTTCGGTCTAGTCCAGATTGGTTTAGTATAGTCTGGTTCAAAAAAAAAATTCTTGATTATGAAAGTGTAATATTTCCCTTTTATTTGATAATTGGGTTCAGTTCAATTCAATTTGTTTCGGTTCGGTTTGCTTCACTTCGGTCCAACTTGGTCTTGTTTAGTCTAATCTGGTTTGGTCTGGTACGGTTCGATCTGGTTCTGTCCAATCTGATTCATTTTGGTCAATCTGGTCCGGTCCGGTTCAATCTGGTTTGGTTTGGTTCAAAAAAAAAAATCACCCACTGGTCAAGTTATTTGTTTCGTGATATTGACTACAATTAAAAAGAATTCTTGATTATGAAAGTGTTCGGTTCGATTTGGTTTATTTTGGTTCAGTTTGGCTCGGTTTGGTTCAATTTGGTCTAGTATGGTTCAATCTGATCTAGTTCAGTCTGCTTTAGTTCAGTTCAATTTAGTTTGGTTCAGTTCAATTTAAGGTTCACTTCAGTTCGTTCCGGTTCGGTTTGGTCCAGTAACAAATTTCATTACCTCATAGTCATTTCCAAGGTAAAAATTAATTATCATTCTCATGCCCCTCCCATACCAACAACTATTAGATTTATTTTTTATTTCATTTCTATCAAGTCTCGTGCTCATACTTATTTGTTATTCTTTTAAGATTCATGTTAACCAGTGCTCTAGCAACATTGGTTAAGGATGATTAATACACATCGAATTTTACAAAAGTTCATAGTTAATTGTTATATTAAATGAAATATGACCTAATAACTATCATTAATGCAATTTCATGTTATTTAAAGGACAAAGATGCTCATAAGTGTTGTACAATTATATTTAACGTTCACCAATGAAAGTTAAAAAATAATTAAATAATGGAACAAAAATATTTTAATGTTGCTAAAAATTAAAATATAATTAAACATAAAAAGTTTAATTTGACAAAAAAACTAACAAAAAGCAGTGATACAGATCTAAAAAGTTTATAAAATAAAAAATAATTACAGTATTAATTTCAGATTTCGTTGAGTTTCCTTTTTCTAATTTGTCAATTAACCTTTTTACAATAATCCTTTTACCTTAACAAAATCTCTTATATTAAAGAAATCGATAATATTTCAAGATTTAAAATTATTAATCATAAATACATAAGACTAGCAATATGTTAGAGAAATATTTTTTCTTGCTTATTAATAGAGACCTTAAAAATTCTAAAAAACTTATTTTTTTTTCATCATTGATGTAGGAATGTGTAAAACGGTGTAAACAGCTCAAATGCAAGCATGAAACACATTTGACATGTCAACAAAATTTCAACGTAATTTGATTAAGAGAGATATATTCATTCATTTCGAAAACTTGGAGACAAAAATGTATCAAAATTTAAAACCAGAAAGAATTCCAATTTCGTGTCAAATTACAAAGACTAAAAATATACTTAACCTTTAATAATTAAAACTTAAATTGTCAGTGTTAATTATTTAAATTATAATAGTATTAGATATTTACATATTTATAAAAATATATTATAAAAAATTTAATCTTTATAATTTTTTTAATTTAAAAAAAAAATGAACGAACTTTCAAGGTGGACTGATTTGTCAATTTGATGGCAGGTTGAATATATCAACCCGGGCCGGAGCCCATTTTGACTTCGTAGTTGTGGGATTATGGTGTGAGTTTGTCTTTATTCCTAAATTTATAACATTGTTTAAAAATTATATTTTTCAATTCAGGTTATAAGCTATATAAATAGTTTGTAACTTATAAGATAATTGAAGTAGTATTTAACTTATACATTAGAAATTAGTAAAATAAATTTCTTTAAGATAACTTCTTAAATACTTTTGTGAAAATCAAATCATAGTTAATATACAGAGAAAAATAATAATATATTTTTAATAGTTTAAATTGAATGACTATATTGTTCAATTCTTACAAAAGAGAAAGTAATAATTCATAAGCCTATAGACTGAAACAGTTAATGATAATTAGATACAAAAAAAATGTAAACGGTCTAAAAAAAGCCCGACAAAATTAGTCGGTGAACTTAACAAAATAAAGGATAAATAAAGCATTACTATGTTGGGCTACCAAAGAAAAAAAAACAGGCTATTATTTTCGGTACTTCCACAATTGGTAATTGCACCCTACACAAACACAAAGAAACTAAAATACATTTTACTACTGCACTATGTTATCACTGTTACCGCCACTGCCATATAAGAAGAGAGAAAAAAGGTGCAGAGGAAGAAGAAGAGCCGAAACATGAAAAAAAAAAGCTCTTTTTTCTATAACGCGTTTCATGTGAGGACTATTCCAAGAAGCTTGTTCTAAAATGTTTTTCATGCATTTTAGAAATTTTATTCTAGAATTCTCTTTCCAAATTCTTATCTCGAAAAACTTGTTTCAAAAAATTTCCAAAAGTATATAATCTGAAAGTCATTTAAAAAAAAAAACATTTTGAAAATTTGGTAGTGCGCAAATAAAATGTGGGAGTGCTACAAGTAATAGCGGAAAAAACAACATATTTCTCTAATCAATTTTTATGGCCCAAACCTAGAAATCCAGCCCATGCAGTTTAAACTTTAGCGAAATTTAAAATATAAATAAAATATTCAAAAAGATATAAAATTTGTGTCCATTATTCATTATGATGGAATTTAAATATCCATCAAATTAAAGCAAATATACATTCCAAAAAAAATGTAATTTTTAAACAATAAATAACTCAATCTTCAAGTAGAAAAAAAAAACTATCAGGCCCCATTCAAATGAATTTTAGTTGTAAGATTATTTTTAGACAAACTATTACCATTTTTTTTTTAATTTTGGACGACTTTTAGTTAAAAAAAAAACAATTATTTTTCTTCTCATTTTCAGTTTAAAAATTTAGCAACGCATGAGATGCTTCCACCAAAAAAAATCAAAGAGAAGATGACAGTATAAAAGTTGAGTGGGTGACAGTCACATTAACATTTTGGCAGCAAGTGCACAGTACATTGATAAATATTTTACACTAATCTCATTCATTGCCTATGATTTATCTACAATCGGAAAAATCATGAGATCTAGTAAAAAAATCATGCATCAACAATTAACAAAAAATCTTAATATAAACATTAGTTTATACTAAGCGAATTTGACAAAAGTTTTTCTCCACTTGCTTTCGGGGTCGTTGAGCGAATTCAAGCCTTAAAAAAATGTTGATATATGAATAAAAATTGTTGAACGAATTTTTCATCTATTGCATGGATTTGGCAATTTTTGTGCTCTTCCTATATTCTAGGTTGTAAATAACTAAGAAGCTTAGGTAAAAAGTTATTATATTATTATGAATGGTCCATGGTTAGGCACTAAAAGTAACCTATAGAAGATTAGATATAATTTTTATATTTACTGCTTGGGACCAACAATTTTGAGTCAATGGAGAGTTAGCAAAGTGTGTAAAGTTAGAGTTAGCATATATTGAATTTTCAGTTTGGTGACTCAAAAGTATGTTTAGAAAGTTTTAAGTTAAACCTTAAATCTTAATTCCTAAATCCTAAAAAAAATATAATTATTTTATAATGTACATATAGCATAAATAGTTATTATTATTAGGATTAAATATGTTTTTGGTCTCTCAAATTTAAGTGAAATTTGAAATTTGGAATTAATCTCTTTTCAAAATTTTTAACTAATTTAATCATTCATCTTTCAAAATATGTGAATTTAGTTCTTTTAACCAAATTTTATTAAGTTTACACCGTTTGACACATTTTAGCTTCAATGCTAACTCAAATATTATTATAAAATGCGTTTAAAATGTCAAATTAACTTGATAAAATTTGGTAAAAAAGACTAAATTCACGTATTTCTAAAAATGAAGGACTAAATTAGTATAAAATTTTAAAGAGTAACTAATTCTAAAATTCACTTAAACTTGAGAGATAAAAAACATATTTAATCCTTATTATTATTATTATTATTATTATTATTATTATTATTATTATTATTATATTCAAATTAAAATTTTGTCTAAACTTGAAATTTGTATGCGATTTCACAATAGGATTAAGTTGTTGCATTTACATCTGAGGGTGGGTGGCCCTCAATAGGGGTTCCTTACATGTTTGGCATGTACCCTAAAATGGTATTTGGCATGCAAGCATTGCCCTACCATCTTATATTATAGTTTTGGTATTCACCACCTGCATTGCCAAATCCCAAACTTTGCAAAATGTGTCCTTGCTTGTTTTTACAGTGTATCAAAATATGATTACTTTTGTAAATCATCAAATACATATATGACTATAGACTAACTTACTTTTAATGTTTTGCTTACTTTAATACCATTGTTGCTCTCATGGGGATGGCAACGGGGCGGGACGGGATGAGTTTCGCTATTCATATCCATTTTTGCATAAAAAATTCATCATCATCCTCATATCTAAACCCAACGGGTATCAAACTTTTGTCTCATTCCTATCCCCATCGGGTAACGGGTATAATCTCGTACCCATACCCGTACTAACTACTTCAATATTAATTTTTATAAAAGATCAAAATTACGGTAAAGAAAACATAATATTATCAAATATTCAATATTAGGATGATGATTGTTTCTTCCATATCAAATACTTTGAAATAAATTATAATTGTCTACATTTTAGATTAGAATACCAAATAAAATTTCATGAGAACCAAAACATTTATTAAATTTGCAAACTACAACATTGATTAACTTAGTTGATAAAATTAAAAAATATTTCAAAAAATATAAAAGGAAAACAAATATTCAAATTAAAATATATTTTAAATGTTTGTTTACTTCAATTTTTTAAATTCTAATGAATATTTTTTTTTATACACTAATAAAAGTTATAATACATCACTTGATCAAAATGACACAAAGAACAAATAATAAACATAATAATAAAATTTTGACATAGATTTTGTATCTTTTGAACTTCAATATATGTTGG